>Ga0126342_10001380_pt1 | contig 33876 bp, 32 predicted proteins | sample Cyp1metagenome_FD_92528 | JGI IMG/M metagenome (GOLD analysis project Ga0126342, IMG submission 92528) | Coral microbial communities from Lord Howe Island, Old Settlement Bay, Australia - Cyphastrea 1 metagenome | ecosystem: Host-associated > Invertebrates > Cnidaria > Coral ...
GTTCTCGTGAAGTACCTCATATGGCTCCTTTACTAATCTAACGATCTAGGCTGGTTTGCATGTTTCAGGATTCAGTTCCTGCCGGATCATATAATGATCCATTCTTGTCTAGTGTGTGTGTGTTATATATATATATATACATATACCCTCTGGTTATTTAACATAGCCATGGTATAGATGGCCCATAGAAATAGATTATTTTCCCATTTAAAACCTCCATTTATAAGGGATTTTCCATGGCTATGTTAAATAACCAGAGGGTATATGATGTGTACGTGTGTATGTTATATATATAATTATATATATATATACGAAGTATGTATTTACACACCATTGGACCATCCTATTGTCTTAATATCTACTAATTACTCATCAACATTTGTGACTTCACCCCAATGATCTGATGCACATCCCAGAAATCAAGAGGCGCAACGAGAAATGTTCACATACCAATTGTTGGACCTTTGGTTTTAAGTTTTGTAGGACCATAGGATTTTCAGTTCGTGATAAAAAACACGGAAACTCCGCGACTAAAATTGATGAGCATTGCGAAACTCGATGATTTTGGAGGGTCGTTGCCAGGATTTATGTGACTTCCAAATTAAGGGTTGTCTCAAAATGCCATGGTGGACACTAACCAGAATTCGTCTATGGGTTCTTATATGTTCTTATGTCATTTGCATGGCCATGTTTTTAAACCCTCAACTTGGATAGTTCAGCATTGAAACAAACCTGCAGGTTCTGTTTCCAAAAACTTTCTACTTAAGCAATCCCATTTGTAAACCTTGGATTGCTCTGGAATGCTCAAGAATACTGTAGGAATCTAAAACCTCGATGGTTGCTCCAGACTGGATTTCTGGATCGCGTCTTTATTTTTGGAGGATGATATTCCCCAAAATGGAACGCCAACTACATAAACTCTCTGGAAAACCATTCCTCCATGGGGAATCAACCTTAGTCATGTCCGAGTTTTTCAAGGAGAACCTACCAACATTTTCTTGATTGACAAGGGTCTGGATCAAAACCCGTTCTACCATATTGCATTTATTTAAGGGTCTGAACATTTTATCGTGTTATATTCCTGCAATAGATGTTCTGTATATATATATACACTATATTACTCCCATATCAATATATACCATTACGTTCGATTATATCCGCTTATAATCTACAGTATATACCAATATATATTATATCATTCCATTGTATCCCATTATATTCCATTGCATGTACCATATTATTTATGGTTCAAAATTTTGGTCTTCACCAGACCACCTATCCCTGCCTCTTCCAAGCCCGCACCCAGGAATTTCTGAGGCCCCAGCTGTGCAGTGAGTGCAGGATTTTCTTCGATCCTCGGCCATCCGCAACGTATATACATATATTATATATATATAAAAGGACTTTGTAAATCGGGAAATTCCAAGTTTCATCCAATGTTCCAATGCTTTGAACAACATTTATTGGATCACGTTTCAATTGAACTCAAGGTCAAAGGTCAGTTGGATATCATGGGACAAACCCAGAAGCCTAGCGGTTTCAAAGCTGGCCAACGTGGGTATAGCTCCAGGAGAATGTATCCTAATGTATGGGAATACCATCAACAGAAACGGGGATGTTTGTTAAAATCCAAACAATCCGAAGTACATAGTGATTTTTGCAGATCAGAATCTCTGCTGTACGGAATCTCTACTACCTTGATGAAACAAGTTGGTCAGCCCATCTGAGTCCAGAGGGCATTCCCCCCTGTGGTGCTGTTTGAATCCTGACTATGCCCTATGTTTTTCTCATGGTATCACCATGTTTCCTGGTTCAATGACCATTTTTTACCTGGTTTACATAATCCTTATGGGCGGCCTCCCCCCTGTGCTGTTTCCAGGATTCCCCAACCACGGAAGATGCACTGGGGGTATTGCCTGGTCAACAGCGGGGATGCACCAAAATCCACCGAAAAAATGATGGCATGACCAACAATGATGGCTTAACCAACAAACATGATGGTGTAACTCTGATGGTGAAACCAGCAAACAATGATGGTTTGAAGGAAGACATGAATGAATTGAGTAAACATGATACATCATGATAGTTTAATCAGCACAGAGACGGGGGTTCAACAAACAAACCGGATCAAAAAAGGTGGTTTCTCTGACCATCGTACCTAGGATGCCAGGCCAAAGAAAGCACTGGGTACTCTTTCCCCTTGATACCATGCAAACAAGTTGATCTTTAGCTGGGTATTCAATATACAAGTATATACCAGTACCATCATTATATCTGGATGAATTATAACAATTGCCCAACTTGAACAGTCCGGCCTAAAATGGGATAGTTACACCAAATTTCCAGTGATCGTAAAGCCATCAAAATAGATCCCCTTCACCAATCAAAATACAGAGCAACTCCTCAAAATCAGGGCAACTCCTCAAAACCATCTACGAAATGGAACTGATTCTGGATAAATGTATCGTTATTGCTGAGGTTTCGAGATGGTTTGGGATGATTTCCAATTCTGAATTGAAATGGACGACCAAGATTTCCCATTGTGAGCTTCGATTACCTTGGTGTGGGAGACACGCGGATCAGCTGATTGAATTTCTGTGTGTCTACCGTCCCTCCAATATCTGTATGGACCCCCCAAAAATAGAACAGTCAAATCCTACAAAAATAGTGATCATACATACTTTTTCTATCTTTTTGGTGGTTGCTCTATTATGATTGCCTTGTCTTAGCTGCTCTTCCATTCTAGGAGTTGATTGGGAACTAAACCAATTATATAATCCTTCACCAATAGGTGTGTCTGAAAATGGGAAAAATCATGAAAAATAATTCACCAGTGGATCAGTGGCTCTATGATGTTGTTTTTCCCTATTGCTCCTCAAGACAAACCCGCGTATTTGAACTAATTGATGACATAGTCATCATCTATATCAGCGATCCTAAGTATCTCCCTCCATAAACCCTTCACCAAGATTCCCGTTCATTGCCATTATATAACATTTCCCTTAACATTCACTACCACTAGTTCTGAGAAGTAATTATTGCAGAAATACCGATGAATTTACCATTAAGATTAACTAATATTACCATTGCCGACCATGGCCATTAATTGTCATTATATAAAATTACCATTGATTGCCATTCATTACCAGTACCCTCCGGTAATCAAACGTGGGCCGGAAAAATCACCCAGTTAGTTCGATGATTTTCTCATTCAAACCTTCATTCTCCTCCATTTCGTTCGGGAATATCCCAGCCACCTTGGAATTCCGCCGGCCTCGGCTTTCCATCTGTCAGGGATGGGCCCCTCATGGTTCTTCGCGTGAGTGTGAGCTTCCAAGCGCCAGAACCTCGGCACGGATGCAAAAATGGTGGTAGCTCACCCACATCAGCCACTCAAAATCTACAAAAAATGGAGGATTTGGGCGATGTTCATATCAGAAAGTAGCTTGCAGAATTGGTTTACTCAAGATTTGTAGGGAAACCATGGAGTTTACCCAACTTTCTCTGATTGGCTATATGTTATCCCTTAAAACCGACTTAGTTTTATACATTATCATTATTTCTTATTGACAATATATTTTATAGGATATCCCCATTACATCCACAATGCCGATCATATCCAAATTATACCCTATAAAGGTTAGATATTCCAAATAATAAAGTGACATAATCCTTTCCTCCTAAACCCCGTGGACACCCGCCCAAAAAATAAACACCTGGAGTATTTTTATACACATTATAAAATCAAAACCTGAATAAAACAACTATCATTTTCGCTTTCAAAATGCAAACCATCTGTATTAAGCTAGAACAACTACTGCCGAAAATTGGATTTCGAAGCTTTCCCCTTTTACTGTATTCCCCTATAATCAAAATCGTAATTAAAGACACTAACATGTTCGATTTCAAAAAGCAGACCGCAATAATAAGCACGCCAGGGTTGACTAGTTAGTGTTTTTAGGGGCTGAATCACATTTTAGGGTATTTCTGGTCTCCTGTTGCTTTTGAATTGCCACAATTGCAAAATGCAGTTGACACACAAAACAAAACAAAAACACAAAATCATACAAAATCTAGTTTTATTATTTGGAGCGCGTTCAGAAATGGAGAGAAGGGACTATCACCACATATTAATCCCAATTGTATCCCAGTTGCCATCCGCTAATCAAACCTGGCAATGAAACATCCACCATCTACAGTTGATTTTCCCATTAAACCATCGATTTAGAGCGGCGATGTTCAATCGCGACGTTTTTTTTTTTTTACTTTGTTTGATTACCGGAGGGCATACTCCCAATTATCAGAATCATCCCAATTATATCTCCATCATATCCCCATGATACAAGGTGGTCCCGGCCAGTTGTAAGTTGGTTTATAAACTCCACTACCTCTAGTTATCAAACACCATATCCAATCTAATCATAAAGCAACTTTTCGTTTTCTAGGAGGCACCACCTATCCCTTTAAGTCACAATGATCATGATCATAAATACATTGCCAATCTTAGATGGTCAGTGTTTGCTGGTTAGTTAATATACATAATATATATATACTTATAATTAATTACATATATATATATATATATATCCGCATTTCCAGCAACGATTAAAGTACCTAAGTACCCATCCAAGGGTATACTCCCAATTATATCCCCACGATATACATATCCCTGTAAATCCGAATGATCATGATCAACCCGGACTCGCATCAGGGACTTCCCTATGGATTCCCCAAATGGTGGATTTCTCATTGGGAAAATAACAAATCACCGAACATATATACCCAGGTAAATCATCCCTATAATTGAATCCCAAAGAGCATCACTATAAATTCAACTTCTCATCCATATAAATCTCAGTTATCCCGAAACACCACTTCTAATACCATCTTCAAAACTTCACTGCCCTCAGCTTCCAGCGAAAGCAGTGGCTGGATCAAGGCCATGAGCAGTATCCCCAAGACCACGCCTGAGCGGGAGCGGTCTTGGGGATTCCATGCATAGTACCCCTCAAAAACACCCTTTTATGACAAACCCATATCTTAGTATTGTTGATTTTATATCTGACCACATCCCCATATTTGAAACACATATGCATTTTATCTTATGACATCTCCATTATATCCCCATTTTAGTCATTTGCATTAAAACCTCTTGCATTTACTTGCCATCTTTTGGGCTTCATCTTTCGCCCCCTGAAACTCGCCTGCCACCAGCAGTCCTACGCGGATGGCCGGAAATTCTGCAGGAAATCAGCCGCTTCGGGCAGTATTGGGGGGGAACGCACATTCCTGGTTTCGGCGTTCAGATCTAGGGCTGTTTCCTTCACAACTTCATCCAAACCACGGGGAGAACCACCACAACTATCGCTAGTTGGCGCTGCTGTTGGGTCCCCCATTTTTTTGCGGTGACGTTGGTCGTTCAGGATCAATGCTTTCGATTAAGGCATCCCAAGGTATTGGCCTTGAAATAACCACAACATAATTGGACCCCCCCCGAAAATCCAAAGGTATCCAATCATCCCCATCACAGCCGTATCCTCGATATTTTTCTGTTTAACCCACCACTTTTGGAGGGGCTCCTGAAAATCCCTTACATTAACCCCGACAATTGAGGTGATTTTCTGCAACTCTTGGGGTTTCACTAGGAAGCCATTATGCATGTGGTCTCACACCGGGGATTTGGGGGCTCCCATGTTGCTTTTCAAGAGGTTGCGAACAATCCCAGCGTATAAGTGGGATTTCTCCATGTATCTATCTATGAATCTATCCATCCATTCAAATCTATTTAAGATTATCTAACATTATCTGGTCTCATCTTGATCTATCAAATCTATCACATATATCACATCTGTCAAATCTATGATATATATACATATATATATATAGTCTTATCTAACCTTATCCTACCTTATCTTATCATATATTATCCAACCTTATCTAATATTATTCAATATCATCTAATCTTATCTAAAGCTTATCTAGTCTTATCATGTCTTATCTAATCCTGTCTAATCTTCTCGACGTTTATCTAAACTTATCGAATATTTATCTAATCTTATCCAATCTTATCTAATTTTATCTAATCCTATCTATTCTAATCATCTCTAATCTATATAATTCAATCTATATAACCAAATCTACTCTGATCTAATCTAGTCTACTCTACTCTAATCTACTCCGATCCAATCCACTCATATCTCTCTGTGATTTCCCACGCAGAATTGGGTGAACTAACCAAACAATTACCCTTGGTTATTTAACATAGCCATGGAAAATGACCCATTTATAGATGGTTTACCTATTAAAAATAGTGATTTTCCATGGCTATGTGAAATAACCAGAGGGTAATTCACATGTTGGACCTCACCCCGGATCCCCTGTCCTCTTGGTGCTGAAAGCGACGATTTCGTCGATTTCACCGGATCCTCCGGCTCGGTGCCTCCAGGGACGAGTCGCTACTGCTCTCCAGGCGCGTGAGTTTCTTAAAATGGGAGACCTCCATATATCGCATATATACATTGTAAATCATTGTAACCATTTACCTGCAAAAAAAATGGCTTAGATTATTGCAAGTATCATCCTAGATCCTACTAGTATCTGAGAAACAGGATTCTGTGAAACACAAACTGTATGGGATAGCTTGTTATCGCGGCGTATGGTCTTTTTTTCATAGCGATGATGGGGTGGCTCATATTTATTAATGGGATGGCTCATTGTGTCTTCTACGTACTTATTCATGGGATTCAATGGATCTTTCACAAAAAATGATGGAATATATCACCTTAGAAGGCACTATAGTTGACATTCTTTTGTGTCCCTAGACCCCCTTTTCGATCAATATTGCCAAATTCTCGCCACTGCCCAAGTGGGGGCTGAGACACATAGCCATAAGCCAAACTGGTTCTTATGCCCGCGACCAATCTTTTAGACCCAGTAAAAAAAAGTCAAAAGCTATCATTTCCATTTTCCAAACAGCAACTAAACAATAACTAAACGGTATATTCTAAAAACAACAACATGTACGAACCAGTATTTTTTTGTTTGTTTACCATGCTTTACCAACCATCGTTTTCAATGCTTCATGCAGTGCACACATCGTTGCTTGATCTTTGCCAGTGCGCCTGGCGGGTGTGGCACTTCAGCATGCTCAGCGCCTAAACGTTTTCCCGTGGATTGGGGGGTTGGAGCTGCAAAAAAAGGTGGATATGGCATGGATATCATCTGGATATCCTGGATTTCAGCATGCCACGTACATTTCAGGCTTTCTGGGGTTTCGAGGGTCGAAACCAAAGATTTGGGTGAGTGATTTGCAGTATTTGGATTTAACCAGTTTCAAACCCAAAGCCTTCAAAGAATCTCTTGGTGGATTTCGGGAGAAGTGCATGTTTGAACATGTTTGAACAGGAAGATTTGTAACTGTTGAAGCCGCCAAAACGCAGGCTCTAAGTGATTGTTGACACAAAGCATCTGAGCCCCCATCCCTGATCATTACAAGCCCCAACAAATGGGACCCCAAAGTGAGGGTTTCTTGGGGGTGTGCCAACAAGTTGTACCATGAACTATTGCATCACAGTGAACATTTGCAATGGTCCTCCAGCGTAGGCAGGCTCGTCAATGGGAAATCGATGTGCTACTCATGGTTCCGTCTATTGCTGCGCGTTTCGCCCAGAAAGTAAAAATAACATGAAACTCTGAGCGAGTGAGTTGGTGCATTCCACTTTTTCAGTTTGCGATGTGGCCTGCACGTTGCCTCTTGCAGCGTGAATGTGGTTGGCAGGTGATCCTTTTCGTTTCCTTGCCTGATTCAGGGTGTGCTTTGGGCCTCTAGGACCGTTGAGTACAACGATCTTGTCGCTTTGACTTCTATTTCTACTTGGGGGTGTTGATTGCTTAGAAGGAATTCACCAACCAATTTCGGCTTTACTTGGTATTGACTGATATGCAGAAGATCCACATGGTCATGTGGTATCATGCTAAACTGCCCAATGAATTGGAAAGCGAATCATCTGGGTGGCAAATCATATATACATATATATATGTATACATTGTACCCCATTTGGATATATATATATATGGATATATCATACATATATATATATATATATATTCATATATTTGGTATTACAGAAATCCATCTCCAATTGACTGACCTCACAACAGCGTTGATCTCCGAAAAATGAGGCAGGCACGACCGCCGGCGCGGCCGTCGGCACTGCGGGTCTTGGAGGCCGCGGCCTCCAAGGGGTTTTCGGGCGGAAGGACCAACCATGGTCGAACTTCGAGTTCGTTTTGGGGATTTTTAAGGGGGAACCTAAGCAGCAAAAAAAGGAAACCACTGATAATTATGTTGCGCAAGATTATCAGTAGCAATTGGGATCTAAAGGAGATATGGGGATGGATCAATAGCTATTGTACCAAATTAATGGGTGAGAAGAACATCCCTTTACAAGATATTGTGGACAAGATGGAAATAACATGGTATAACAATGATGATAACCTATCTCCACATATAATAGCCTAACTATTAAATAGCTATCTAACCCACGTGGACAAAGCCATCTTTAGATCCCAACTGGCTTTGCCACTGGGGCTGCGTCGAACAACTGGATCTGCTGGAGCTCAAAAAACCGTTGCGACAGTCGCCCGAAAAGCTCTGGTTAATTCATATTAATGGTTAATATATGTTAATATTATTAATATTTGGTAACCAATGGTACTGAACTTTCGGAACTGGATTGCAATTTGGTTATTTGGGTTAGCAGGGGGATGGAATTACTTTGGGTAAAATTCATTCCTCGAAAAAGCTGGTGATGACACGGGATTTTGAAACACATCCCGGGATTTTCACCGTGAAACCTGAATGGTTAACCATCAAACATCAGGACTTTAGCAAATATCGGCATCAAATACTTGGGATGTGGGTCATGGATGATTCTCCCTATAATTTCAAAAGGGGCTGTGGTGAACTTTGGAGTTATGAACTCAAACGTAGGACTCAGAACATGTCGCATTTACAAAAGGCTATTATTGGGCTGTATCACGTAGTATCTCTAATATCAAATATTCTCTGATGCTGGCGGACCGGCAACGTCATGACACCCCAATTCATTTGCCTGGGCAGAGCCAAACGATTCCTAAACAGGGCGTGTTTGCTATATTTCCCTAAAATGAGGGGATTTTCCTAACATCATCCATATTTTTTTGGGATGCTTCCCCTAACCGCTAAGCAGCCCTCATTGATGGGCGACATGCTTCCGGGACATCTATAGACGAGTACGGATCAATGGTTGCTTCTGTCTCCCATTCATTATATATGGCATGTTATATCATATTAATATACACGATTTTAAACAAACATATATATATATATATGACATTATAATAGATCATAATTATACATAATTATTATACTTCCCATCAACAAAAAAACACAGGACGCCCTAAAGATCGGCACCCGGGTCTCTTCCAGCATCCCCCGCCTGAAAGGGCGAGGATTGCCGGCCCAATTCCACCTCTAGCTGAGCAATGCGCTGCTCTGCATCATGCAGTCCACGAAGCAGGTCCTTGTTGGCCTGTTTCAGCCTGCGGTCCGCTGCCCTCAGGAAGCTATGGTCCAGTTAGTCCCATGATTTACTTTGAACATGGTGATATTTTTGAGATATGTTAGTTTATTAGAGGGTAACTGCTGCACCCATGGAATTTGTTCAAAGCTAAACTGATTGGATTCAAATCGCTCATTTCTATGAGTGGCAAGTAAACACATAAAACAAAACCGGCACATAGATCCAGCTAAACCATCAGCAAATGGGTGTTTCATAATCATCCAAACAGAGACTATTTGAATCTATTTTTGGATAGACACCCAATTTGGGAGGGACCCAAATGAAATTTTGATGACCAACAAATGGGAATTTAACAAGAAACAATAGGTACATTAGCATGTCTGAACATGGGACATACCACCCAATTTGCCAGCTTAATAGGTGCAATGATGATTGGCCATTGGATTTAGCGGTACTTCATTTTAAAACGAACCTCATCATATAATTGTTTGGATTGGTTTGGTATGGGAATGTTTTGAGAATTATATAATTATAGCACAGGAACATGTCCATTTATCAAGATGCGAATTATCGCACCTACTACTGCCAGTATTTGTGGTGTGCTAGCCACCAAAAAAAAATCATTAAACTTACGGGGGGTTGGGGTTGGGGGTACACAGCCAATTATGTGGATTGAACATGATTTAGCCAACAAATCAGGACCTATGGAAGCTGCTGTGTTGCAACGAGAACTTGTCTTCCTTCAACCTTGGCTTGATGCGGCTGCTCAAGCGATGATGTGGTCAGAAGCAGCGCTTCGGCAGCCCGTGTGGCTGCGATTTGGGATGGGCATTGCGCCATTTTGGCTGGCACCAGTCCCCTCAAGTTTTTCTTTCGCTGGATCTAGGCATCATCATCATCATCATCATCATCACCATCGAAGCAACAATGGAAGTTTCAACACCGGGATTCCCCACACAGTAACCAGGAGAAAGCGGCATTTTACACGATGCAAACTTTAGACAAGCAAACTGAGGAACATAGCATAGCCAGTGCATGGGTATGGAAACACTTCCGTATTTTAATGATCTGGGAGATTCCAATATGTCATTGATAATGTTTGGCAAAAAAAACACATGTCCTTCTTGCAAATGGCAAATTGTTCCATCATGTTCGATCCATATATGGGTATGGGTCAATACCTATAGATACATTTTTAGTGGGATGAGCATCCATTTACCAGAATAGCCGAACAGCCCTTGGCCTTTTGAGCTTATCTTGTGTCGATGCATGCACTGCCTGGAAGCTGTGCAGGGTTTGCGGCAAACATTTTCCGTTCATCATAGGGAACTTCACCAATTTGACCATGCAAACTGACATCATTCTGAGATTTTAGGAGTGGGGATTCCAACCATTCGCCCCATATGACAGAACATCTATCCACAAAATATGCATTCAACAAATCTCCCGCCAGCTTGGATTACCAGAGGCTACAGCCCCAATTTTCCCAATGAATACCTGGATTTCTCCTCAGCTTTCCTGTTACAATGGCCGTAAAATATGGGGTATTCCCATTTTTCCCGTCAAAATTTTCAAACTTTCTTTGTGAACTCCGAATTCTTCCCTGTTGAATCCCCAGATTTGCTTTGTGGACTCCCCATTTCTGCAGGCAAACCCCGGCATGTTTGATGGTTAAGTCATCTTAATTATATAACTCTCTCGTATGGTTTGTTGCTAAAAGCATCTTAAAACTCTCATTTTCATGAAATTATCACGTCCCGCAACTAACATAGACCCCAACTACAGTAATCCCCCAGTTTTGAGGGACAAACATGTCTTCCAACCCCCTACTCATGGCAGTGTCCTCATTTTTGTTGGTTAATTCCCCTTTATGCTGGTTGTTTGATAGGGATTCTCGCTTCATGTGTAATTCATGATATTCAACCATCATTTATTTTGGTTCTATCATGTTTTATCCACCTATAATATACTATATACCCATGTTTTCATGGTCAAGCATCCCCCATGAACATCAACCCCTATTAAATGACGATAACACCCCTATGAAATGACTACAAACCCCTATTATTGTGAAGTGCCTTTAAGCCTACAGTACTTCGAAGGATTAAACGAAACAAAAAAAACGAAAACTAAGGCGAAAGAAAACCACACAACTGTTTGAAGAAACGCAAAAACGAAAACAAAACACACAACAATTTTGAAAAAACAAAACGAAAGCAAAAGAAAAGCAACACAAAAAACAATTCCAGTATACATTTATATGTGGCCGCTTTTTGCTTCCGCATTTTTGTTGTTTTTTGCCATTCTTTTGTTTTTCGCTCTTTTCACTTTTTCGCAGGTGACCTAGTGACCCGGATCTTTGAACATGTAAAAAACCTGAGGAACAAAAACAGAAAAAATACAACAAACAAAACAACAGCGAAGAAAGAGCTTTAAAAAGTCAAAAAAAACACATATAAATGTATCAATTGGATTTGCTTTTTACTAGATTCTGAAAGTTGACATTTTGATGATCATATATCCACATATGTCCCCGTGTGTCCACATCAATCATCCGCCTGCTTTTCGAAGAGGTCCGTCTGCAGAATCGCCGCCGCCTCCTCAAAGGAACGTCCTACGGTAGTGCCGGACATGACGGGTGGCATGGAATGATTGGGGAAGCATTTGCGGATGGCTTTTACCAACGATTTATGGTAAGTTTTTGGAAGGGTTTAGGGGAATGTTGCTGATCTATTTGGTTTAATTAGTTGCGAACACTTAGAAGTGTTGCAATAGTTTTTCCATTACATATAAAAAGTTTTTCCATGGGAAACTTGTAACTGGAAACTATGATCACCGTTGTCATTCAAGGACTGTAAGGCCCGATCCAGAAACCTGGGAATGTGTTCAAAATAAGGATGAGGTAAAGGTGATATCATGAGATATTAATAATAGTGATTACTGACAATAGTGATACTATTACTAATCATAGAGATGATCTGTCTGTGATATAATAGTGATTACTATGTCGTGTCGTGATATAACGATGAAGATATTGGTAGCAATGCGATTCGATATACTGCTATAGGAATATCTCATCGTGAGCAATCACTATTGTATCATTAACAATATCTCTTTTGGGCAAAACAAGAATGATAACCATGATAGGGATACATCACCAACAATATGGTTTGGGTTTCAGACAAACCCATGCGGTACAAGATATGATCTACGTACTATCAGGATACATATACCATGTACCATTTCTGGATTGTTCCTATCAATTCATGCATGTATGCATGCATGCATGAATGCATGGATGCACGGAATGCCCGTAATGCACTTAATGCACAATGCACCTGATGCACATAATGCGCGCAGCATGGTTCAGAGGAATATGACAACCTGGCAAATGATGTCGAACTCAGTTCGAAAGAGAGACCTTATACCGAAGCATGGTGGTGTTCAAACAGAGTAACCACCAATACAATATTTCATGGGCTTGTCTAAAGACAGGTAACCCATTTCATCCACGGCTTAATCATCATTGCACCTTTAAAAATGGACACACACACACACACCCACACACACACACATATATATATATAGGGATATACATGGATGTACCACATTTTCAGACAAATCCATGCGCATACAAATACCTAAACGTCACCTCAACGGCGATCTTCCTGTTCTTAGCGGTTTTTTGCTCTCCTGCCATCTGCTCGCGTTTGAGTTCAGGGCGGTGAGCGAGGTACGCCTGCGTTGGTTCATAGCCCCCGAAAGGACTCCAGGTATATCTACAATAACAATCCATAAATCGAACTAGCTAGCTATGAGACACCATCTTGTGAACTAGGAAAACTTAAGGTCATGGAAAAAAGGAAAAAACTGTGATGCGATGTGATAACTAATAACATATATTATTGGTCTGGCCAAACAAATTGTATTCGCCACACATGTAGGTCATGGGATCGATTCCCACACGAATCATCACTCTCTGAGTAAGGTTGGCTATAGGTTGAACCGCTATTGCTTGTCCAAATACAGTGATTGTCTGGTGGTTTAAAACCCAACTTGGATTGAAACATATTGAAACTTTCTACCGGAAGCCTGGACCGCGGGTCGACCACCCTCTTTTTAACGCAACTGAGCAGAAGTCACAAACAGCTCACTGTGATGAATTGAGACGAAAGACTCCTTGGATGACTTGTCGGTGGGTTCATCATGGTTCCCATTTCTGGTGGCTTCTGGCGGCCCGGAAACGCAGAAATGTCACTTGGGACGTCCCATGTGTGATGAAAAACACGGATATCTAGTGACCAATAGGGTGGCCAATGTAAGCATTCCTAAGATTCGTGATTCTTAGCTGGGTCCCTCTCCCTGAAGCCCATCGTTCCAGGTCCAGAGTAATGCTCCCAACTTTCCATTGAACAAACACCGACTGTGGATTAGTTGTTCTGCAAGGTGTTCTGAACGACATGTCGAACAAATGCTAACAATGTCTTAAACAAAACAGATTGCGATAGCATGATAAATCCCGTTTTGATTCTCGGATCTTAGGCAATGTTTTACATCAAATGAAATAAGATAATATATCATGATCATTCATGATCCATGATGGCCGAAAGGCAGGCCAAAAAATCCCATGATTCGTGTGGTCGATTCCTGCGGGCTGCCAAGAAACGACGACCGCAGCCCCTGAAACACGGCGAACAACAACCAAAGTAGAAAAAGTGACCGAATATTTGGCTGAATGATTCCTAATATGTATCTGGATGTAGCGAGCTATTTTAAAACCCTGCAACACTTCCACAATTAGACGCAGAAGATCTATCATCACCTTCCACACTAAGATTACCCCAAGACCGAGTAAATCACCTCTTTCCTGACAATTCCACAGCATGTTACTGCTTGTATCCAATCATATCCCCATCATATCATTCTACCACCATTTTATCCCCTTGAATGGCACCTTATCATCAAGCAAGCAATTTATCAATGATCTTCCCTTATTTTTGATGGTTTAAATCCCACATTTTTAGTGGTTAAAGTGGTTCGATCCGATTGTTTAGTGCTCAAATCTCAGTTTTAACCAGTGGCATCCTTGTTTTTGATGGTGAAATCCGTTTCCCGCCATTTCTGGCTTTACCCGGATGACGGACGCCCAAGTTTCTGAAGACTTTTCGGCAGCTCATAGTCCACCGGGATGGGCATTCCACCTGGGTGGAATACGATGTACATGACATAGATACTATATCATACTACATCTATACATCTATCTATCTATCTATCTATCTATATATATATATCTATAGTCTCTTATACATAACATATACATAAATCAACATAAATTTATGGTTCTACGGTGACTCAACCGAAACCGTGGATATGATCAACAAGGCAGTGACGTGTCAATGGCATATGATGATTATGATGAGGACAATTATGGTTGATATGACTGTATCCATACTCATTTCATAGATCCTCATGTCTGGTGGACTCACCTACGCAAAAATAGACTGTAAAGCATCTTCAAGAAATCCAGAAGCAGAAATGGCGGATGCACACCAATCATAGTAACACGATTTGAAAAGTAGATTCTGAGCGTATGATTTTCTGATTACTCATCCAGTTGTAAGTGGGACACCCGCTTTTGACAAGGCTTGAGTATATACTATCCACCCGGCATTTCAAAATTACCAATTTGGGGTTATTCAATGACTATAAACCAAGGGATACAATGGTCACTTTGAATGGCCTCTGGTGGTACATCTCCAAAATTTCTGTCGACAACATCATGTGACAACTGGCCCATTCATCTTCAAAAAACGACTATGGGTCAATATGTACCCTGGCACAAAAAAATAAACATCAAATCATAGCTGGGATTTATGGATGGTAATTTGACACAATTTAACCCATCCCCATACGAAAAACACCCATATGAAACGGGGGTCATCTTCCCTTCGTTCTAAATCAAGGCACCAAGCGTAAGACGTTGAAGGTTGCTGGGAAGCTTCACCCTCTTGAGACTTTGACAGAAATCACTCCCCAGCCTTAAACCTCGGTGGTGAAATCTGTCAAAACATGGGGGATTTAACCAACAAGTATGAGAGTGAAAATGAGGACATAGTGTAAGCATTTTTAAGCATGGTTTAGGGTCCATCTTTCGGTATGTTGGAAGTTCTTTTGGTAACTGTCAGTATCCTTTTTCGTATGTCTTCGTAACTTTTGTCATCTTTAGAATCTTTAAGCATCATTTAGCGCCTTTTTGGTAGCTCTTGGTGCCTTTTTACATCGTTTTGTATCTATGAGTATCCTTTAGTGTTTTTTGTCGTAATATTCGCTTAATACTATTTCGGTATATTTTAATATCTCTTTGAGTATCCAATGACAACTTGGGATCTATAGTGCACAAAAAGTAAGCAGGACAACATCTAATTGTTATATAATTGTAAATATATATATATAATTTTTGTATATGTGTATTATATAATATATGGCCATTTCAAAACATGGGCAAGCTATCGAATCCAAGCCTCTTTGCTTGGGAAAAAACACTTCAGTTGGAGGTGTAACTGTCAAACATCAGCTTGAATTTGGGAAAAAAACCATGGAGAATGGAGCTGAAGAAATCCAGAAACTTTGTAGAGTGCTTGGCAAGCTGATTCCTTCCAGACTGTGGTTGAATCGATTCCCAAAGCTCAGCACCTCGAGCTTACTTGGAAACAGCACGCCTTCCAGGCTTTGATTGTACCAAAAGCCAAAGGTCATGCTGCGAAGGCTCTCCGGAAACTTCACCTTCTGCAAGCCCTGGTTGAACTCATGCCCAAACGTCAAGGTTTCCTGGTGACTTTGCAGTCCGTCCGAACAAAAAATCTTCGTCACTTGGGATCATTGTACCTGTTTGTATCCATGTGTTCAGATGATTTCTGGGATATTGGGAATGACTAAGTGGAACAAACAGGCCACCAAGAAAACATCTTTGACGTTTCGAAGACCGCGTTTCAAGACATTCTGGCAGGACCACATTTTGCAGCCGCTGATTCCAGGAATCCGGCAGGGTCAAGTTTTTAATGCTGCGGGGCAAGGTGACGCCCTCCAAGCTTTGTTTGAACCTCATTCCGAAGACCAAATTCTGAAGACCCTCCGGTAACTTCACCTCACCAGGAAAAAGGCACGTACGTGCCGGGTATTGGTGGGAAAGGGAAGGTTTTGCAACCAAAGAATGGGGTGAATTGGGAAATTGCCACATTTGTTAAGGAGTTAACGAATGTTAACGAGCCAATATGAACAAGTCATGAAATAACAACTCTTTCAGTATTTGCTATGAATTCACATGAATTATGTAGCAAAAGATGTGGATCCAAATGGACACCCTTGCCAACAACTGCAGGTACTCTGTACATAATAAAAACAACTCCAGCAACTCTCGGGTTACGGCCAAACTTACATACTCGACAAAAACATCGAACAACAAAAATAGTTGGGTACAGTAGTACATACCGCCATGTATAACGTATCTGAAACTACTCTTAATGGCCTGAAATCCAAACATTGTTTTTCTTTTTTGTATTTACCCATAACACTTGATGGTTTGCCCCTCACCTTGTCGATCTTCTGGTTGAAACATCCACCAAATGTCAGGCTTTGCAGCCCTGCTGGCAACTCGATCCCTTCCACGCTCTGATTGAAGTTATCACAAAATGACAAGCTTTGAAGACCACCTGAGCACGCTGAGGGTCTGGAAGCCTGGAAACCACATGAAACATGAACAAAAATGGTGAAGATGTGATTCACCTTGACATACCTCAACCGAACCCTTGCTTCGCCTTACCAACCATCATTTATCCCGCAGGAGAATCCACTATCCTAATCACACGTCAATCACCATTGCAGCTAGGCTCTGTAGACAGTCTAGTCTATATTTCCATCTTTGGAGCTGAACCCCCATGTTTTTTTTGGGTAAAATCCCGATGTTTGCTACCAAAAAAACCAGATCTTCTTCGCCTTGCTACCCATGCAACATAATGCAATCCATAAAAACACGTGACGCAGCATGGAGAACATGATAAACGTGGGGTAACCGTGCCATGCCACCTGGAAGTTCCAACTCCCCCAACTGCATGTGAAAGAATCGCGTGAAGGGCAGCGTCAGGGACTTCACGCCGCTGGGCATGATGAGACGGCTGAGATTTTGGTCGTAGCAGTCCCCGAAATTCAACGTCTCCAGTTGCTCGGGCAAGGTGAAATCCAAAAACCTCCAAGGTCCGACCCAGGGAGTTGACCCGAGTTGACCCCAGGATTCTGTGGAAGCTCTGGGTTTCCTAGTTTCATGGCTGGCATCAAAGGTGGATTTTCCAGGTGAGATTTCCTCAGGGTAGTTTTTCTGGCCTTCTAATGCTTGATACAAGTCGGGATTCCCATGGTGGAGTACAATCATCCCCATTAAACATCATGAAACCAGCTAGTTCCTTTCCCCATCAAATACTCCCCATCCGCTTCCAAAATGAATAGATCCAAGTTTGGCTTGTTGGAGCAAACAACCCCCATATATGTGCCATGGCCAAAACACCGTACATGGGCTACGTTCATCCCAGCAGGAAATTGAGAATCCTAGATAATCCTATATATATATCAAAATATGTATGTTGAAATAATTCCAGCTTTTCATGGTGCTATGTTCATCTCCCAATTATAATAATTATATAGATCCGATTCATGGCTACATCGACTCCACCTTTTGATGCCACGCTGCCTGGCATCGAAATTCAACGTCAAGGTCTGGAGGCATGAGAGCTGCTCCAAATCCATCAAGCTATGCTTGAAGGCACGGCCAATCAGCAACCTGGCAGCCATTTGTTTGTTGAATGGAATGCTTAGAATCAATGATAGGGGAAACACTGATAAATGCTGGTTGAGTGCGATTTTTCCATCATTTCTTTATCATGACATGTATGCAGAAAGATCATGGTCTGGAGGACTTTTCAATAAATGAATAAAGTTTATAAAACAACATGCGTGTGTGTGTGTGTTCATGTGACTTTATGATAGTTTGAGGATGTTTAAGGTGTGCTTCTAGCTAGTCCCATGTGCTTACAGCAGAGGTAGAAAAGGAAAGCTTAGCAAGACGGTAGGTAGCCTTCAATCCCTGAAACAAGAAGATATTTGTATTTGTTGTCCTAATCAACCTTGGATGCAGTGGTCACACCTGATGAGGCAGTAGCTTGCACATTAGGCAACAATAAACTACAAGGACCTGAAAGCAAACCCATCAAAACAGCCAGGTAGAATTCAGTTCGGGAGAAATATACTGCAATGCAAAGTTTTGGCTATGAAATATTGTATTTAGCCAAAGAATTAGAGCCAGAGATAATCGGAATTCAATTTTGACCGGTTGCGCCATACTCAAACGATAGGGTGGTGTTTGCTTCTTTGTTGCATGTCTTGAAAGCAAGCGTGAACAAGAGGAAACAACACTTTTGATTGACAGGAGAGTTCTTTTTTTGCCAAACCAGTGCTGGATCTTCTTGACAGAAATCCCTGCATTGTAAAGAGATATGGCATGTTTTGCACGGATAAGCATACTGTTCTCTTGAAAAATGGGGTGTTTTCATGTGTTTTCAGCTCAGTGTTTAAGAGCAACAGCAGGCTTTTCATGGAACATACTTTTTCATTGAGGAGACTGCGTTGTTTAAGAAATTTTGATGCTGTCTCTTCAAAATAAACTTGGATTCCTTTAAAGAAATGTTCCACATTTGAAAGGGGTTCACTCTTTTCCTAAGCAATCCTTCATACATCAAATGAAAAGTGCGTTTGCACTAGTTGAGAAAAATAATGTATATAATATATATATATATATATCAGTTATATGTGTATTAAGTCTTGTATTTAATTGAACACATATTTAATCAATTGATGAAGGCTATACTACACTGGTTTAAGGCATATTGCATCTTTTAAATTCTTACAGTTTGCTGACCAGAAGGTTGCACGTTCTGCAGAAAGGATTCAGTAGGGCAATGTGTTTGGAGGTTGTCTCTTCTGTGTATTTATGTATGTTCTATCTAAAAGAGGCATGGCTTTTGACTGAAAACAAATTGCAACACGGCAAACAAGATTGCACACCCCAAGTGCCTTTAAACACAGAGGGTTTGGTCCAGACATGTTGTTTTTCAATATTCTGTTTAGTGCCTAAAACCCTTTTGGAACAAGGAAACCAACCCAAATCCAGAAAATACACCACTTGGATGGGCCAATGGAGAATTCTGTTTTCTTTTCTTTGTTTTTTTCCAAGGTTTTTGAGGCTTTTGACAGTTCCCCTAGGTATTTGGCAGCTGAGCAGCAGCTGCGTCTATTCAAATCCGTTACAGACATGAACATTTCAGAAGGTCAGATCCATCAGAGTGCACTACCTCATGACATGTACATGAATTACAACACTATTTTTCAAAGGTAAAATCGCACTTTGGTGGCCTGCCGTTCTGCCTTTCATTTCAATAGTGGGGATATCATGGGATACCGCCAGCATGTGGACATAGATGGATGTAGCAGGTTTGAAACCCTACATAGGGGTGATAGGGAAACTACATGAAACTAACCAGTGGCTTTTCGGGTACTGTAGGCCCTAGTTTTAAGGTTTTAGTTTTAATGCTACAGTAGATGAGAACTGATCAAATGCGGGGCCCAGTCATCAGGGTAAAATCTGATACTGAAAATCGTGTAGAGACTTTGATTGAGGGAGAACTGCTATGGGGGTTTCTTAAACTGGGGGATCCCCAAAACCATGGGTTTCAAAACTAAAATTGCCTAATGACTTGGATGATTTCGGGTTACCCGCGGGTACCCCCCCATGACTTAGGATTCTCTTTATCCCAATAAAATCCGCAGATGTGGAAAGCGCAACCATCCACTGCAACCACGCTCTCTCGAATATCTTCCCCTTTGTCGGGCAAATCTTCATGTTTGTATTTGTGCTTTGTGGTTCTGGGGACCCATTCCAACAACAAATCACTAGCATTTCTGATGCAGGGAATCTGAGCCTTACCATGATGAAACATTCCTTTTGATTGCTGCTTGAAAATTGCGAGTCAACGTTTTTTGAATGATCCAAATAGTATTGAAAACTACCAGCAGTCCTCTACCATTCACAACGTCGCAGTGTAGCCATTTTGGTTGAATGAATTCCCAGTCTTTTGGCTTAAATTCCCAAAAAATCACCTACAGTTCCCTTCACCAAGGTTTGCCCAGCTCGATGACTCTATGATTTCAAGCGGATTCTCTTGCGTCAATTTGCTAATCTCTCCAGTCCTCTTGATGAAATCTCCATATCCATCATATCCAGAGTGGGCAAACAAAGCATCAGCTCAATCCAACTGACTCTCCCTTTCCTCAAAATTGTTTTTGAAAGATGTGCTTTCCCCTTGTAAACTTCAATTTCAGTGTTCCTTGCCTTGTTATTTTTCAGGGTAAAAACTCAATCAAACATGTTCATTTCCGTTTCAGATCCCTTTCACATCCCAAGTCCGGATCCTCACCTACTGAGTTTCACTATGATTCTCTTTTTCGAAGCTGAGAAAATCACCCAATCCTTCCTCCAAAAATCACCATCATCCCTCCAAAAAAGGCGGAACCACCAAGTGACTCTTCCAGCTTTGGAAAGCTGAGAAAATCCAACGGATGGTTCCAGTCGTGTCCAAATCTCAAGCTTCGCAGCTCTGGCAATTCCCCCGACAATGGCTGGTTGAAGCTTGGGCCGAAGGTCAAGGTGCGAAGCTGAGAGGAACTGAAACCTTTCATTGGAACAGGATTCCCCGAAGATTTCGAAGTTGTATTCATTTTTTGTTCCAGATTTCTATCGGCATTTCGTCAAGTCACAATCTTTTAGTTGTGATAACCCGGAAAGGTATTCCGGGACTTCCCCTCCTGAAACAGGCTCATTTGTGCCACATTTAGCTCCTGTCACATCGCGAGGAGCATCCAACAGTATGGGGTCGGGCCGAGTCAGATGGATTTGGGTCACGGCACATGGAGACAGCATCCCTATGTCCACGCGGGGTGGGTTTGGGCTGGGTTTGGGGTGGGGCAAACACTCTAATTTCCACTCCCATTGGGACTTGAAACTGTTGGCTGAATAAACAGATATGTTGATGGACCAAATTTGGACAATTCAGTTTGACGACAATGAGTTTGCAAAGGAAGGCTTCAGCAGGACAACGGCAATGAAGCAGCAATGGAAAGAGACAACAAACCAGGCGCTCACGAGCCGCACGTCAGGGGCCTAATGAGGACCTTTCCGTAAGATGGCTCAGTTGCTCTATAACTTTCCATGTGGTTGTTTATGATATGATTTTATTTATGTCATTTGCCTATGATAGCTTTGCTTATATCTTATAATGGCAAAGTTTTAGTTCAGTAAATTGTTTAGACAAATTATTATGATTCTTCAGGCGGATAGGTTTATAGTGATTCTGTAAACCAACTGGAGGCATCACTTTGTAGGGACGCACAAAGGACCATTTTTCCCAAAGAAGGAGAGTGGAAGCAAGCATTCATGGGACATGACAAGCATGGAGTAAACCACTAGAGGTTGGAGAACATCAATGGGGATAAAACCACTCTTGAGGGATGGAAACATATGACTAAACTATAGGAACACCCCTAATTAATCATCCATTTTAATTGGATTTTTTATTATATATAAACCATCCAGCTATTGGGGGTATCCCCATTTATGGAAACCCCTAAATATAACTAATGTAAAATATACTAAAATCAGCATCAAGATGCCATCCATTGGCTGGTTGAAGTTTGGGCCGAAGATCAAAGTTTCGAGATCAGTGGGAAGCTTTGTGCAATCCAAACGTTGGTTAAAGTCTGTGCCAAAGGACAAGCCTTGGAAAACAGCCGAAAAAAGGGAGTCGATTCCCAATTTCATGGATCTGGCTGAATCATAATCATCCACCAAGCCTGAAACGGGGGTGATTTTGGGATGAGTCCCGTTACCCTCTGGTAATTTAACGTAGCTATGGAAAATCACCTTTTTTAATGGGAAAAACCACTATAAATGGCCATTTTCAATAGCTATGTTAGTTTACCAGAGGGTACTATTTGGGGTGATGTGGTTGTGAAGTCGTTACAATTCAGCCAAAAGGATTGAACTACGGGGAAAATGAAACAGAACCTTCAGCCAAAATCCAAGAAGCTTTTCATCCCCCTGGGGAGTTTGGACGTGTCCAGTGCCTGGTTGAAGCTTGCACCAAAGGTTAAACTTTGAAGGCCAGCCGGAAACGACACCTTGTTGAGATTCTGGTTGAAGTCGTCACCAAAGGTCACATGTTGAAGATTCGAGGGTAAATTCACCCTGTCCAAGCTCTGATTGTATTTGTCACCAAATGTCAGGCTTTCCAGGCTCCTGCAAGTCGTGTCTGAGAAACCCAACGTTGAGGAGTGGTGACCAGGATAATCCCTGAAGTCTGCCTATGCTTTTGTACATGGGTTACAAATGATACTATATGAAATATCCAAAGACATCTCATTTCAAAGGGGCCATCCTACTCTTCATGCCGGGCCCTTGCTGTCCCCTTAACCCCAGGCTTCATTCTAAGATCCTCCAAAGAGCTTATGATGTCGCCATGAAATATTCCTGTTTAAAATTCGTTTGGGGACTCCACAATTACAACAAGTGCTTGGTTGGTACCCCCATGGAAGAGCAAGCGAAGTTGATTGTAGGTTCGTAAAACTCCCATGAATCCCATCCCTTGTTCATATTTAAACACCCCCATCCGTCCCAAATGAGTGATCTCATTCCCTACATCCACCGTGGTTTCCGGGCTGTGTTTCTTGTTTCAGGGGGAAGGGGTTGCAACTCAAAAAAACCCAAGTTTTTATATGGAGGTTTCCTAAAAGGGGGGTACCCCTAGTCATCATCCATTTTAGATTGGGATTTTCCATAACAAAAACCAGCTATTGGGGATCCCCCCATTTATGGACACCCCCCAAATCTTATGGCAAAATGCCTCCCAATTCGCCCACCTTGGCAGATGCACGTGGTCCAATCTCTGATCAAAGACGTGTAGCAGAGTGAGATGCCGCAGTTGGCTCGGGAATCTCACACCAACCAAAGTCCTCGGACACTGCTCCGTTGAACACCCCAAAAATCGCCGGGCCGGCGATAAGTTGAGTTGATACTGTGGATGGAAGAAATCACCAGTTGATAGGTGGTCTATCATGGTTTATCCATGTTTATCCCATATTATTTATAGGTTTTCAACCATCCTTTTGGTGGTGCAGGATTTCGCAGCCATCCACAGTAGTGCACTTGATATATTTGTTGACTTCTAAAGTTATTTTCCAACTTGATACGCTTTGGCCGCTTTGGTCATTGAGCGGTTTGCCATGGAAAATCAGTGAAACAAATGGGCCATCTATATCAACCACCTTGGGCTTTGTTGATAACTGGGGAATTTACTCGTAATTTTATGGCCATTGTAAGGGGAACAATAAACCCCGGAGAAATTGTAGACATAGAGATACGTAGAGTATGTTTATTCGCAATTGGTGCTGTTCTAAATTTGGGTCGCGTTCAAAACTGACCAAAAAAGAATGCGAATCTTTCGCATCAATTCCACGAGAGAGGTGGTGGATTTCAGCAAAACCCTTTCGCATACCTTGGGTGCTGGGTTTGTTTGAAAAGACTTGGAAGAACGGTACCCCATGGTACCCCTATATCCGATATTATCCGATGATTGATCATCACTTTCCAACCAGCCCGGCTGGTTAGGGTCACGCTTTCGAGAAAATTTCGGCCAAGGTTCTCGTTGAACATGGGACCAATCCTTGGAGTTGCTTGAGAGGGCTACAATAAACCTCTCAGATATTCCCAGTAGAAAATCATACCCATATGCTCCATGTATGGAATATTTACCAACATTTGCCCTAAAAATCACCCAAATGTAGGTACAGGTAAATATACCATACATGGAGCATCTGGGATACTATTAATTACTCCCAATTTCTGGTAGATTAGACGGAAAATCATCGAACGTCATCGAAAATCTCTCAGATCGAGCTCCAAGATTCGTCAAGCTTCGCAAGCTGCGAGGAAAGCATTCGAAGTGCTGACGCAACGAAGCTCCCTCCAGTTCCGTGAGCCCATCGAGGGGAGACTCTTCCTTTCGCGGCTGATCTGAGGATATCTGAGGCCATGTTTGATTGTTTTTGTTCATGAGGAACATTTTTCTGGTGAAGTTGGCGATGAAAAATTATCTAGAATCTAAATATATCTAAATGATCTCCCATTTGTATCCATTTGTTCAATAGGAATCATCGAATCGGTGAAATCAATGCTTCCAAGTACATCATTCATTCATATTGGAAAAATAAAAGTGCACCAACCTCAAGAAAAACCAACACAAGTCGCAGTTTGTCCGTCAAATCTCATAGTTTCTTTACGCTTCTTTCAACCCGCCTTTTGGGCATTCTTTGGGCAGAGTCCACATCTAAGAACTTAAATAAATAAATTTATGTACCCATTCACATGACCTGAAAACTGGAACTTCTTAACCGCATATCACAGATTCCTGCATCAAAATGGCCTTCATCAACGAATTGCCAGTTACCCCATTTTTGTCATGCGATGTCCCCAAACAAATCACCAGGATTTTTATCGCACGGCCTGCAACTGTGACTGCGGGTACGTTCCATGGAATACCCTCCAGGCTGTCATGACGTCAGTAGACCTGACCAGTCCATGAGTGGTCAGATGGGCTTTTTAAAGACCTGTTGATCCAAAATGACCCGTTGACCACTAACCCAAAGTTGGTACCCGACATGGTTAGTTTATGTCTTAGTTTCCCCTGTGAATCGGGGACACTAAAAAAAATGGGGACTCACCACGCCTGGTTGAGGATGCAACAAAAAAGTGGTCGGTAGGTCTGTCTGAAAATGGGAATTCGCCAACAAATCATGTTTCAATTGAGGAAAATTGAGGTTTTCAAGCATCAAATTTGAGTCCCTGAATTCAGACAAACCCAGGTTGAGTCTCAGCCCAAGCTTTTGCAGAAGAAAACATCTACTTATCTACCAACAGAATGCAGGTGTCCCATGAAACATGATGGGAACGTTAGAGATCGGCTGTTCAGGTATCGATTCTTGGGCCCCGACTGTTACATGTCCAACCAATGATAAAATCTGCCACAAAAAATGGAAGCATTGTGGAATTTCCCACCATTCTTTTTGGAAAGTATTCACAATACGGAATTGCTGACAATCATTGTTGACAATTAGTTCTGGGCAATAGATGGCGCCATTCATGGTATCCGAAACATTCCCAACTTGGTAGCCTTTCAACCAATCCGATGGATGGATTTCTTCCAATTTGCCAACGTCCCCTTTGTGCGTGGCATCAGTGGTCACCAAGCCCAAGTTCATGGTGTATCACTATATTCCTCACCATGGCCATGAGAGGTTTCTTCATTTTTGAACAAGCCATATTATCGTTGGTTGTATGTATATATATATATATATAAATTATACTGTATATATCTCCCTTTCATCCCCTTTCTGTCCCCTTCTCTCCCCATGAATTGGTTTGAACACATCATTGTTGTGTTTAGACAAACCCCCTTGGCCCACCTGAAAGTACAGGAAAGAGTGGGATTCTCATCGAGACCAATTCCTTGTTGTAGTAAGGTGCGTCCCATCACGAGCCTTGACTCCTGCTCGTAGGAACAAGGGCAATGGAAATTGCAATCTTGGCTTTTGGGTCGCCCAAAAAAACAGTATCCTGTCTATGCACCATGAAGACCATAGCTGGAAAACCCTTTCACATAATGACTGCCCGCAGATGAAGTTCATGCAGTCATAATGGGTTTGTCTGAAATGGCCATAAGTTGAGGTATACATCCCTCAGTGTTGAACAAATTCGCATATATGCTATATTGTATGAGTCCATAATGATTGGTCTTATACCACCATTTGTTGGTATCATATTATGTATATGTTCAACATCTTAACGTCAATGATATCAGAACTATATCGTTGAACTTTTGACCCCGTTATCCCAGTAGATTGAGCCAAGAAATACCTCCATCCCATCCCATTCTACTGATTGGGTAGTAAATACGCCCAAATCATGGATGTTCCATTCATTTCCGTGAGCAAATCAGGTTTGTCAAAAACCTTATCCAATACATATATAACATTATATAAGCAACCCAAGATGAACCTTAGTTTTTTTTCAAATTCCATATTATTCGTTGTCTTATGACAATTTTTCCACAATTGGAGGTTTCCTATAACATGGGGGTACCCCAGAAACCATGGGTTTCAATATTTTCAATACTGAAATGGTCCTGACTTGGATTTGGGGTCCCATTTTAAGAAACCTCAATTGGAAACAAGGCTAGAACCCGAACTAATTAACCAACAGGGTCTCCTTCCAGCAGCTTAGGACACCATCCCTGTGGTCCGTCCCGGGACCCACCGCGCCTTGTGCGTCAGCACGAGCCCGGCACCGGCCTTGGGCGGCACCTTCTCGCAGACCAGGCGAAAGAGCTCGCGGCCCAGCGCCGAAGCGCGACAGGACACGGTAAAGCCTTCACCGTTCCTGGGTCCCAAGATGGGGCCCTGAGTTAGGCTCTTATATGAGACATGGCACACTTAATATATATATATGGGATATATATATATTATATGTATTACATATGGGATTTAAACAGTAATGCAACCAAACCAATACAGCGATATAACCGATCCAGTTGGGGAATGTATGCGATAGATACAAGTATTGACAAAGGTTCTCACCAACAGTAAAACTTCAGATTCAACCAACAAAAACTGGGATGGCTTAAAATGATTGACCGTAACTGTGGGGGTGGTTCTATGCGAAATAAGCCAGAACAAGGGTATCATCAAACATGATGATATTGACCTACAAATACCAAACATGGACAAACGCAATCACCAGCTTCAAAACTTGTGATTTAAGCAGCACATAATTAGATATATTCATTACCTTGTGATTAAATTAAATACCATGCTTCGGATCAACTGAAGAACATGGGATCTAACCCAGGATTCAAACAAATATAACCAGTGATATGAACAATGCGAACAATGCCTTGGTTCAAGGGAATGTTCATGGAACAGGAGAACGTTCATTTTCGTACATTTTCCCTTCCCAGTTTCAACCGCGAGCTTTTCCTTCACTCAATTCTGGGACACAGGTTATCACCAACATGTGGGATGGATCGAGACCACAAACTCAATGGATTTGTCCCAACATGTGGCACTTCAAAATCCCAATGACAAGGCTTTATCATTATTCATCCTATTTTCACATGACCTTTTTCGATCTTTTCTGGATATTCCCCCCCATTGTGAGACAAATCGAATCATACACCGTCACGGGATCCTATGGCTTTCACTGAGCGGAGGCATGCGAAGAGATTTCCGCATCACTACTACTGTGGATGGCTGCGAAATCCTGCACCAGTTGATAGGTGCTTTATCCCACTATTTATAGGGTTTCAACCATCCTTTTGGTGGTGCAGGATTTTGCAGCCATCCACAGTAGGATCAATACTTCGGGGACTTACTAACCAGGCTTGATCCGAGGTACAAGAAGAGCACCTGGATCTCAAGAGTTTTCTCGTCCATGACTGAAGGCTTCAGCAGTCTTTGACTGGCATAGACCACCATTTTCTGATCCACAGCGGTACGTCCCAGCAATCTTTGACAGGCATAGACCGCCATGGCTTCAGAAGTGAGCCTCGAAACTATTAAACGAAAGGGAAGCTTCGTACCTTTCTTGAAAGTTAGATACGTTACTATGCGTTACTATGTCTTCTGGTTCTTTCTTGATGTTGGTGACCATGGTGGGATCTGCAACGTGAACTTTCACCGGCCATATATCCAGGATTTTTTGTTTGATGAAAAAGTGTGCATTCTTCTGCTGGGTGCATCGGCTACATCCACTTCGCTGACATGGTCTGCTCCCTTGAGCCGTGCCATCGATGAGTGAACTCAGCGGATATATTTCATAGTTAGAGGGGCCCCACATCCCCACTTATGGGGCTTTAAATACCCATTTATACCTACAAGGTGGTGCCCCCCAGTGATGTTTGTGGGCTTGTATTCCCCATTCACTACTTCGATATAATATATGTATATATATACATACATATTAATTATATATATATACACTGTATATTATATACTCCATAAACCCAATCGTCAATTTCCCTTTGGTAACCAAACATGGCTGGCTGGAAAATCACACATTTCCTTGCATGATTTTCCCAGCAACCTCCGTGGCTAGCTTGGGGGTATTCCACCTGCCTGTCATCTTTGCTGACACCGACGAGTGTTTGCCACCAGGTTTCTGTTATCTACCTACCAAGAAAAAGCCACCAGGATTTTTTACATCATAAATCCCCATTTCTGTTGGTTTCGCCATTTAGTTCGATGATGTCCCAGCCTCCATAAAAAGTGCATGTATTTCCCAGCTAGCCATGGTTGATTTTTGTTGGTTAAATTCGCCTTATATCCCAATTATTTTCCTTTTATTATCCCTATAAACCCAAATCAAATCCATATAAATCCCATTAAATCACATATAAATCCAGAATATCAATGCCAAATACTGTAAATCCAGAAGATAACTCCCATATAAATCCCCTTAAATCCCATTTATGGCATTGGGTTTCCACCATTTCCCATTGAACGACGCCTCAATGGCTCGTTGCAAAGCCACCAGTGGCATCAAAGTGGCGGACGGCAAATCCTGCCTGTGACCATTCCCAAAATGGGTACCCTCTGGAAACTAACGGTTTGCTATGGAAAATCCCCATTTCTATGGCAATTTTCAATAGCTAACCGCAGCTAACTGTTGTTTATTACCAGAGGGTAACCATCAAAGGTCAAGGAAAATCAGTGATTTCAGCATCAGAAAACACGTACATATCACTATTATCGATGACAATATAGTTGGGATTTCATCGTGGCAGCCCTGGAGATCCTCCAATTTATGGAAGTTTCTCTTGGAATCATCGAACTAAATGGTGGATTTTCCACCATCAAAGGGAAGAGAAAAGAACTGATAAGTATCATGGTTTGTTGATGATAAAATAGCCATTTAAATGGGACATATCACCGGGATATTCTATAGGGATATCTTATGGCATATTTACAACAGCAAAAAACAAACATCCGAGGCTTCCTGACAATGGGAGACTCCAAAACCATTGCTTTACAGTGGACTATTTCCTGAGCTACTTCTCAGTTGAGGTGGCATAAATCCCAATTTCGAATGCAATGCTTGAACCCCCAAGTTTTTGTGGCTGAATCAGCTAAATCCCGCCCTTTGTCAGTGATCTTCTGGTTTTTTGATGCATACCCTCCAGTGATCAAACGTGGCAACTAAACCAACAATTAAATTAATCATAATATAATCATCCCATTAACCACCCATTTAGAAATCAATTCAAACCATCCCATTGCTAGGGGTATACCCAAGTTCATACACACTGTTTCTTACGGTTATTGCATAATTATTCCATCATAGTTAGAATCCCACTATCATCCCATAGTCGTCCCATTATCAGCCCATGATTATCCCATAATTATCATGTCCTTATTGGCTTTACCAGCATTTCAATTGTCCAATACTTGGCTTTATCCCATAATTGGTTCCAGAATTGGCTTTATCCCACAATTATCCCATAATATTATTGATTTATTCTATAATTGGTCCCACAATTCTCCATCAATTCTCCAGCATTTCTCAGGTTCCACACCCTGTAATCGGTGAAGTGATGCGATGGCCCTGTTGGCGGCGCTCACGAAACCACCTGTTCCGCCGTTGCGCCCAGTTGGGAGTCGGGGGAGTTGGTCCTCGTGAATTCCCCTGGTAGAAATTCTGCAGAAATTCTGCAGAAACATAGAGATCAAAATTACCAAACGGGGTGTGGTTTCCAATTGGCTTTGCCACACTGATATCCTTATGTTATGTTATATAATCATACCCAATCTTTCAGCTACAACATGCCACAAATGGTTTAGCACAAGTACAACATTTTTTTGTCCCATCTTATCATGTTGGTTGAACATGGTTTATGTAACCAGATAATAATCATCATTATTGTCAAATATTATGATAATCATTACAGTTGACACATCTTCATGGTTAAACCATTCACACAAGTGGGGCCCCAAAGGTAGGGAATTTGGTTTATACCCGGAAGAACCGGGGATTCTGGTAGTTAAAACATGTTAAAACTATAGAGCGCTACGTTCTTTACAAAAAGCCGACATACATAACTGGGGTGACCACTTGTAATGAACATCATCAATCATTTTTTGGATCTGTATCATGTTTCAATTATCCCACTCATATTTCCAATCCCTATAATTCCCTATCATCTAACATAGAATCACCATTTGAAGGTTTCCAAACTTGGGGGGGTAGCCCTAGTCATCATCCATTTTTAATAGGGACTTTCCATCACAACCACCATCCAGCGCCTCTCAATGTAGCCCCGCTCGTAGACGGAGCCATCCACTGTGGCTACAGGATCCACCTGGGATTTGGTGCTTTAACCATCAAGAACCGGGGAATTCAATGGGATTTCCAAGGGAATTGACTCTCTGGTTATTTCACTTAAGCTATGGAAAAAATAAATCACCATTTTTAAGAGGTCAATCATCATTTTTATAGTTCTATGGGCCAAGGCTTCCATAGCTGTTAAATAAGCAGAGGATAGTATGTGCCATGATATACCCTGAAAGTCCAATGACTCATTTCGTACCACCATACTTGTGACAGTCCACAAGCAACATAATCAACCCAGAAGTGAAATGAGTCAGTGAGATTTTGTCGGATATCTATACTTTATATGTTTTTATTTTAATTTATCGAACCAACAATGATATTAACAGAAACCTTTAACCCGCAATAACATACATACATTAAAATATAGTGGAGATTGATGGAGTATATAGATCATCTGGATATTTCATGGGCTGTATCACGAGCAACATGGTATATAATATAATATAAACGGTGTATATATATATAATATATGGCATGGGAAATCACAAGGTGAACCAATAGCTGAGTTGGTTGAAATTCGAAGGTCAATTCAGAGGTTTATGGTACATATAAACCAACACAACTGGAGGCATCACCTGTAGCCATCCTTGAAATTGTTCTCCACTCAGGGGATTTGAGTGTCATTGAGATCTATTAAGAGCTAGCAATACGTCAGATTGGACGTTGGAAAAATGATGAAACATGAACGCCTGGCTCAGTAGCGAAAGACAACGGGTAATTAGCACAGTTGCTAGTTCCCCTGTAAAACAAATACCCTCTGGTAAACTAACATAGCTATTAAAAATGGCCATTTATAGTGGATTTACCCATTGAAAATGGTGATTTTCCATAGCTATGTTAGTTTACCAGAGGGTACACCAATTAGTGGAAAATGGAACGAGGGGCTTCATCCAAGTGGCTGATTGTTGGTGTTATGATCAAGGCGCGGCGCCTGCAAAGTCTTTACCCCGACACATTTTTCGGTGCAGTTCTATCAATGTTTGCTTAATTTTGCGGCATGCTTAGTTGTATTCCAACTATCATGGCTAACGCTAGACATCCTACAAACAAGTGATTTTTGGGCTTCCCACCATGATCGCGGCAGAGATAGGGCAAACCTCGAGTCCGTCTCTGGGCACATGCGGCATGTGAGCCACAATGTGACCAAAATATAACAATATGAGCTGATTACTGGACATGATTCTCAAGATGAGCAGTTTCCAAAAGCTATTGTTGCTCAGAAATTCTGATGAATTCCGCAATATTTGGCAAGAGGTTCTCAGACTCCCCTTTCAGCAATAGACGTCCCCAAGAAATGGTTCATTCAACAATCCCGTTGTCAGCCAGTCCAATAGTTTTGGAAAAAAAGTGGGGATGTTTGGTGACCCCAGCCACAGATCGGCACCAGCAAAATCACATGTCTAGGCATAACACATTTGTGGAGGAATGTCGCAGCAGCTTACAAAATTGAAACATACGTAGCAGCTTTTCCTCTTGTAATCTAACCTGGAAATGTTTTTGACTGCAACGTTTTGTTTAGAGGATACAGTAAATGGTCAACGGAACAAACATTGCCCTATTGACCTATCAAATGTCTGGCATCGCCGCGCCAGTCCCCAACAAAACCGCGGGTTTTGGGATGTTGGTTTGCCTGAAAATGCCGGGGAAAACGGCGAAAACACCAAACATCCCATGTTTTAGCAAAAAAAGCAAAAAAAACATGTGTTAAATGGTGCCTGAAGTATCAGACTGAGTAAAATTCCCATGTATTGAAACGACAGCAGGTTCAATTACAACGTGGTGCCCCCTGGTTATATGTTGCTGGTTTATTTTCATCCAATCAACTAGTTCGATGTGTATAATATACGTATGGTTTATAAACCATGGTGCCAACAGGTGCAAACCTAGTCATAAACCAACTTCCCTATCTGTGGGGTCGCACCTTCTAGTGGCAACTGGGATTTCTCGATTTTGACGACAGCCAACTGTTGGTTGGGGCTGTAACAGCGAACTATTATTGGCAACAACACCATCAAGGAACACGTTGCGTCTTTCGAAAATATGATTAACATCGCATACATAATGTGGAATCATAAAACATCATAAAACCATATCTGGTAATCATAAAATCCTCCTTTTTCTCCGCCTCCTTCTCAGCCTCATCCTCATAATCCTCCTCCTCCTCATCCTTTGCATCTGAACGCGCCGAAAGTTGTCAGCGCTTGAAAAAAATGCTAGGTTCCGCAGCCCATTAATGATCATCCTGTCCTTGGGGTCTTTGTTTACCAGGTTTCTAGATCCTCATTGATCATGTTAATGTTGTTTGACTTCTCCACCTAATCTTTGATAACATGTCCAAACTCCATTTTTACTGGCTCATCTCCAATTTACTGGTTCATCTCCAACTCACCATCTTTTCTTGGGGGTTGCGGCATAACCTCACTTAATCACCAACCAAAATTGTGCGCCCGGCAAAGCTGTCTGGCACTGGCATCAGGCGAACCGCGTGGTCCTGGAGGGCTGAAGTCAGGGGTCAGGGATCACGGTAACAGTTTGGTCTGAATTTTCCCGGGCAAACACTTGAAATTAAAAACCCTTACTAAATTGTTGATGAAATCTATAATCCCTTCCTCCTAATACTAAACGTCCCCCTAATACTAAAAACAGGCATCCATCTCCAATTTCCGAAAATTTCAGTTTGGCCAATTTGACTTTTAATTGATCCCCTTTAAAAAACAA
>Ga0126342_10001381_pt1 | contig 33855 bp, 27 predicted proteins | sample Cyp1metagenome_FD_92528 | JGI IMG/M metagenome (GOLD analysis project Ga0126342, IMG submission 92528) | Coral microbial communities from Lord Howe Island, Old Settlement Bay, Australia - Cyphastrea 1 metagenome | ecosystem: Host-associated > Invertebrates > Cnidaria > Coral ...
GATATATATATATATATATATGGATATATATGGATATATATATACATATATATATATATATGGATATATATATATATGTGATACATATATATATATATATATATACATAGACTGTATCTTATATATATGTAATATGCATATGCACATTGCACATCTTCAAAACTTCACACGTTTGTTTCCAAATAACCTTTTGTGAAGTCTCTATTCTTGGCCACTTGGCCCTGGTGCCTCAGGTTGAGTCTGGCCAGTGCTTCAGGGAGACGCGTCACAGGCGGCAAATTATATAGGGATCTCCAAAAGATTGGATAGAAAAAACAGAACAAGGTAAATAAGCTAGATGAGTATTTGAGGGCATGGGTGAACATTTTTGACCGGATGGACCCACAGATTTAACGGTTGTATGAATAGTATGACCTATACCCAGATCTTTGCGGCTGTGGCTCTTCAAATTCTCGGGCATATTTTTGCACCGATTCATCATGGTTTCATGCTCTTCAAACAATATATACTGAGTACAAGTGAGATAGGGCTTGTCAGAGGGTCTGTACCTCATATAAGGTATAAACATGTATAAACCACATATTTTTCAATGACACCATTTTACGCCGCACACATTTTCCGAGACTTCATCGCGTGAAGCCTCCCATCTCATCCCATCTACGGTCACCATGGCAGGCGAAGTGGAGAAACGCGTCTCCGCGATGCATTACAGGAGCGGAGCGATCCATGTGTCATGGGAAAACATCCCCAAAATGAGCAACTTTGTTTAGTTGACTAGTTGTTGGGAATATACTGGAACTTCACCAACCAAACATGTTCTGATTGAAAGTTCAGGTAAATGAACTTGGGTGAAATGCTGACTAGCCGGGTTCATGTCGGGTTCCCTCATGTGGGTCTAGGTATTGTGAACCTCCCAAAATGGATGGGGTGTCAACCACCATCTAAGCACCCAAAAATTGATTCTTGAGATCCCCCATTTTCAAATTGTTCCATCTCCAACGGTTCACAGTTCTCTGGTTATATCTCCCAGTATATCCCCATGAATATCCCCATGATGTTAGGTATCAAAATACCCACGTGTTTGGGATGATCCCACAATACTAGCAATCATTTGTGGGACTTGTTCCTCGCAGGAGAAGCGATGCCCGTCCAGCGTCAGAGCCATGGCACGATCTTTCGCCGGGCCCTTGCGGCCGAACATGGATGAAATTGGGATATAACCAGTAAAACGAAATGAAAATGGATATTTATCCATATATATAATATATCCATATATGAATATTCCATGATGAAATTTGGATAAAACGAGGTTTAAGCATGAAAAATGGGAATTGATCCAGTGAGCATGGAGATTCCGAGAGTTTTTTTTTGGTCTCTACCATCAAATCATGATGTTTTACTCATCCAAAACTGGTGGTCCTGGTAGATCCAAGCGGTTGAAATTGCTTGCGTTTGTCAACAATGGTGGATACCGCAATATACCGCAATGTATGGAAATTAAACAATGGGCACTCCACTATTTTATACCATTTGGTTTTGGGGGTACCCTATGTTCAGACAGACCCAATTGGTGAAGTTTGATGATTCACAACTGGAGAGTGAACCTTCAAATTTCACCGAATTGGTCATGTATCCACAACACTGCGTCGATTTCAGGAACTTTGTTTTATTCTTTTTCCAGAGGAGATCTTAATCTACGTGAAACTCATAGTTTCTATTTTCTATTATATACCTATACACATATACATATAACCATATTTATATATGCATATACATATATATATATATACATTTATATACATATATATATATATATACATTTATATACATATATATATGTTATATATATACATATATTATATACACATACACACATACATATATATATATATACATAGTTATTATTGCATATACATATACATATACATTTGCATTTACATTTACATACACATCGATTATAAATATAAACATAAATATGAATATAGACAAAATATAAATAAATAAATAAATATAAATAAGTAAATAAAAACACGTAAATAAAAATAAGTGAATAAAAATACATGAATAAATAGAAATAAATACATAAATATATAACAATAAGTAAATCAAAATCAATGAATACATAAAAATAAATAAATTAATTAATCAAATGTATATATATATACACACACACACCCCATCCATTTTATGGCTATGCCCTGCCCCACCAAGGAGAAGCATCTGCCCCGGCAGCTGCGCCCAGACCACCTGGCGCGAAGGGATGCAGAGTTGAAGCGCCTGAGCCCCGCGCTGCCGACGCTGCGGCAGTGAATGGGGGACGCCGGGGATGACCATGATTTCACCATCAAAAACGGGGATTTCACCATCAAAAACGAGATCATTTTGCCAGAAAAAATGGGGAATTCACCATCTAAAATGGGGATTGAACGATGAACACAGGGATTTCACCATGAACAAACGAGTTTTTTCAATTTATGAAGATTCAACATGGGGACTTCAGTAGAAAACTGTGATTTTGAGAGAGATTTGACCATGATACACTGGGGGGTTAAAAGCATGTTAAAAAGCAAGACTTACAATGGATAAAAGTGGGACGTGCAACATATATGTCATCAAAAAGTGGGGATTCAATATTTATAGAGCATAAATCATTCGAATTACACAGTACATCAATGGATAAATGCAGTAACCAACTTGATATGATATTTGTTTGTCTGAAAATGGTGCCTACAACCAAAATGGCGATTGAATACTGGGATAGATTTGACCGTGAAACAATGGGGATTTAAAGGCAATACTTGAACGTATTTAGAACGGATAAACATAGGACTTGAGGTGACATATGGTTTTGTCTTGGTGCATTTGGGTTCTTTTTTAGTAGACTCGACACCCCCTTTATACTTCATGAGCAGCAAAGCCAAGCCTGTGGGGTTGTAGCATCAAATCATGGGTTTTATCCAAATGGTGGGCCAACTACACCAGACAAATCCACTGGGTCTTTGTGCCAGGGCGTGCCCAAACCATGGGTTTTCGGTGTTGAAGTATATACATTGGGTTAGACGGTTAGTTCGCTCTTTGAGATGTGGCCGGAAAGGTTTATGGTTATTGTGGGATGCGAATCAACTAAACAACCTAATTTCCGGGGTTGTTTTGAATTGATACATATCCCCATGAATGAAGCTGTGGGATTTCATGTGCAAAAATGAGAAAGATCATTAATTTTCTACGCGTGCATATATCTGTAGTAGAATATATTATCAGGGTATATAAACGCAGCCAAGAATGGGGATGTTGTTTGACACACCCTTTTGCGGCTTGGTTCCGCTGGATAGTTTTCTTCATTCCGATTCCCTGTTCATGGGTGAGAAGAATCCCAAAGAAACCTGGTACTTTGGGGCCAATGAAACCAGCAACTGAAAGGGATGTTCCCTCAATCAGAGACAAGGAGGGGGTCTTAAGAAGTCCATTGGCAGTCTGAGGCAAATGGTCCATAAAAAAAATTGGGTCCAAGTCCGATGTTTCTTGCGGGAATGCATAAATCCTTGTTTGAGATCTGTCATGTGACATTTGGGGGCCTGCATGGGCCTGCGACCCAGGACATGCATTGCAACCATACGAGGAGCGCCAGGTTTGAGCCACCGCCTGAGCCCAATAGGCAAGCACTAAACTAAACAAAGCTGGTACCCCACAATCGATGTGTTTGTTTCATCATTGAAATCATATGAGATTAGCTCGGTTGTTGATGATAAAAAGCCAATATTAGGGGTGTATTTGGGTGGTTGAATCTCGAGCCTTTGTTGATTGAAATACAGCACCAATCACTGCGAGTGAACCCGCTGCCAACCACTATTGGTCATAGTTTACCAAACAGACTTGGACTCCATTCCCAAGACTGGTTCAAGAAAAAAACTGGAGAAAAATATAGAAAAACCTGAGGGGCGGGGCTTACAATTTTTATCGACCTGCCCATTCGGACTTTTTGGGGTATGCCAAATTTGCTTCGTATCACGTGATGGTAAGCGTGGAACATCCCAGATTCGGTAGATAATTCATGTACAGTAGAGAAGGACATGAACATAATTATGCATTGCCAGGTGTGATCACGCAAGATAAATCCGCATGTCTTTTGGTTACATCGCCATTTTTGTCGTTTCTATACTGTGTTTGAAAGTTAAATCCCCCATTTATTGGTGACTTTCCTATGATCCAACAATGATGGACCGATGATGATCAACGAAAAAACAGGAGACTTAAATCCCATGACGAATCCAGTTTTTTATCCCATATTATCCCATATTCTTCCATGAACAACGATGATGAATATGGGATAATATGGGATAATATGGGATAATATGGGATGATATGGGATAATATGGGATGATATGGGATAATATGGGATAATATGGGATGATATGGGATAATATGGGATAATATGGGATGATATGGGATAATATGGGATAATATGGGATGATATGGGATAATATGGGATAATATGGGATAATATGGGATAATATGGGATAATATGGGATAATATGGGATAATATGGGATAATATGGGATAGTATGGGATAATAATAATATGAATATGTATTATCCCATAATCCAAACCAATGATCCCGTATTCTGCAGGACGAAACAAGCGTTTGGCGTCCCCCCCAAGATCTCAGTCTAACTCGCCGCGCCGGTCACACACGCATCTGGGCCCAGTTGGGTTGACAGCCAGGGTTTGGGACAGGGATGAGGGCAGTTTGAAGGGATAGAGATGAGGAGACCTAAGACCTATATAAGATAAAAACTAGCATTTTATATCATTTTATTACTAAAACATGGTATTTAGAATTTTGGAACAAAATTAAAACCTAGCATTATGCCTTTCAGCGACTGCTATTTAATCCAGCGACTTGAATGGAACATACGGATGAGACCCATCATTTGTGCCGGTGCCACTTGACCATGGATTTCCTGGTTTCTCATGTGCAGGATTATCACCCCCCCAAATGGATGGTTTTAGATGCTATAGATAAATACAGATAAGACATCCCTCTAGAATCCCAATGGGCCATGGTGAGATCACCATTTTTGCCATGGGCCATCAGGGGCAGTCCCATCCGCCGACTCTTGGACGTCCCCAAGGAGGTTCGGCGGATTCTCCAAAGATTGGGGACACAGTACATACCCCAATTTTTATGGCCAAATTTATGACCATCATGATAAGAAATGATGATAACGATGATCTAAACATCAAAAGATGGTGATACTGGTGATTTAGCTATCAAACACAGGAGGAATTCAGATGATTTAACCATCGGACGTTGGGGATCTTTTAGCAGGCAGGATTTCACCATCAAAGATGGTGGAAGTGGGGATATGGGCAATATCTACTCTAATCTAAATCTATTCTATTCTTATCTTGTCTTAGCACGTCAATCAATCAAACTCTCTCTGTCCCTCTCTCTCTCTATATATATACATACATATATATATGTAGATATACACACATGCACAGTATATCTTATTCACATTTAGCCTTGTAAATCCATCCCAGCTTCTGCTTACCTGGCAGGCCTTTCCGCAGGCCTTCCTGATGTCCAGCACCCTGCCGCCCCCGGCCACGGCTGCCACGGCTGCCACGGCTGCCACGGCTGCCGGTCCGGCGACCGGTCCGGCGGTGGCCGTGACGGCGGAGGTGGAGCAAGGCGGGGATGCAGCTGGGGCGAAAGATTGATGTTGAAACATAAGGAATGATCCAAAATGATCCAAAATGATCCAACATGGCAATTTTTGGGCAATTAACAATATTAACATTGTAGGAAATCATGGTTTGATATGAGAGAAAACTATATATATATATAACGACTAGAATTGCTAAACATTGGCTCATTGTATGTGAATCATTGTATTTGTTTTAGCCAGATGATGGTTGCTAAGTGCTTCACATGTTGGAAGTGATATCTACCTGACCTGGTGACAGGGTCCAAGCAATAGGAACATGGTTCAGATATGGAGGTTACATGGGTGGTTTCTCAGGTGAGATGACCAGGTCAGAAGCTAATGATATACCCTCTGGTTATTTAACATAGCCATGGAAAATCACCAGTTTTAATAGGCAAACCCAGGTGAACCATCTATAAATGGGCCATTTCCCATGGCTATGTTAAATAACCAGAGGGTAACAAGAATGGTGATGAAACCATCACGAAGTGCGATCTGCGGATCCAAACAGCACATTTGGAAGCGGAAGCTTTGACCACCCACTAGGTGCGTGGGGTTGCCAGCAATGGCTTCTTTCAAGGATGTACCGTAATATACCGCAATTATCTGTACGTAATTATATATTATATATATAGAGACACATACTACATATATATATATATATATTCTATATGAGTATTCAACAGAATTGTGATGCGACCAAGAATCATTGGGTTCAACATTTTGGGTTGGCTATTTTTTGGGGGGGGGCTAAAATCAAGCTGAAGGGATCACTAAACTCCTGACGTGGCGATTTTGATTTTGCCACTGGTTATCGGTTTTCGCAGAAGTGAACATATCAATTCATATACTGTATAAAATATTTGCGCCTTGTAGCCACACAACCGGAATGATGTTTGGGCAACTGAGGCTGAGAATTGGATGGAATCGGCAGAGTCCATTTTTTATCGAATCAGAGAACATTACCAAACATGGGTTAGCTCATGTATAGTTACTATAGTTTGGTTGGTGGTTTCAAACATGGCTGGATTATTTTCCATCATATATGGATGTCATCCTTCCCATTGAGGAACTCATATTTTTCAAGATGGTTAAAACCACCAACCAGAGTATAGTTTGGTCAATATCCCCAACCAGGTGAGAAAGTGGTGCGACGGAGAAGTCAGCCTCGAGCTGTGACGCAAAGCTGGGGCCCAGGTGATACGTGGGGACCCTCCAAATGACCAATTGGCCATGGGGGAGAATGAGAATCCATTGGAAAAACTGGGGTTATCCTATTTTCAGACAAAGCCACTTGGTTCGGAACCATGATAACCATGGTTGTACTAACTAACTAACTATATAATACTATATATATGTAATTAGATATATAATTAGTAGCCGCTGGCCGCTGACTACTGAAACTGGGTTGATCATACAAGTCTCCAACAGAACCGGAGGGTTAAAACAAACCAGCCAGCAAGGTGGATGAGGAATTACATGGCTTGCAAAGCAGCAATATTGGACGAATCATGCCCCACAGGGCTTCTGAGCTGTTTTGCAGCCATTTGGAAACGCTGCGAAACGGGAAAACTCTCTAATCCCTTCTGAAAACCTTCCTAAGACTGACATCCCCCTAGATTTTGGGACCCTGTTGCCACATCTTGCAGTCAACCAGCTTGCAAAGCAGCAACCGTTACTGGCCCAAATCCTTTGGTCCCGAGCAGTCTTCTGGAAACAGACAATTTGATCGTGGATAAAATTATGTTGCTTACTGTATGCCAATTGTGTGTCATTGTTGGTTGTAGTTCACTTTTAAGGTTCTGACACGTTTTTGAAATATATTTCTGGAACCCAAATCAATCAAACTTATCCCACCATTAGCGCAACTTGTGCTGTTTGAGGCCTTGAGACGACACCCACGGTGATGACCTCGCTCCCCTTGCGAGGCGAGGCTGTAACCATAAACCTGGGATATCAGCTATATAAGTATATATATATATACATAACTATATATATACATAACTGTAATATATATATACATACACACATACATTATATAAGCCAACCATCTTAGCCATCACTGCGAAGACTAGTTCTTGATTGGGGTTGTGGAGTCCCCATTGAAAAGCAGTAGGTGCCCCAGTCCCCAGTGCACTCAAAATTTACTTCAGCATGAAATGAGGGCCAGACGATTTGTGAGGGAATCATGGCAAAATTGTGTTCTTTTTGGGTCATGAACATATCATCATTGACCCGGTTTGGATGTTTGACTGAATGGTTCGAAGGGTGCGTCCCAATATTGTCGGATTTATGTGTGTGTGTGTGCTCATGTTTTGCTCACGTCGATACAATTGTAGCAACCCCCCCAAAAAAGGTAGAAATGCAAAACCCTACTCAAACAGTGGTAAATTACTTTTCTATGTCAATTTCCAGTTTCTGAAACATCTATTGGTTTCCTAGGTGTAGGGATCGTCACCTCATGGGTTGTTCATTTTCGATTTCACGAGGTTGGCAAAAAAAATCCCTCAGTGGCAGTTGTCCCCAGAATCATTTGTTGTATCCCAAATCCTTTGGTCGAAGTCCACTTTTCGGGTGCTTCAAATCCTTTTTTGATAGATAGTGAAGTGACATTGAAATTCCACCATTTAAAGTTCAACCATGTTCAATCCTTGATTGACCTGAAATCTGGGCAGGTCCTACCCTGGTGCGCTCCCCTTCAGCGCCTCCTGTGATTCTGGCGCAAAGCCTGAGTTCCCAGAGACTTTCATGTGAAGTACTGGAGATTCGAGGGTGAATTGATTCATTAATTAGCTATATGATGCTATAATGGCTATATTATTTAAGATGATGATTAAGCACTTTATGATGATAAGATGATATATTTTGATATCATTGATTGGGTGGATATCACATATGAATATCATATAGAATGGTAGATATGAGGGTATATGATGGCATATGGCCATAGATTTTCACCCATCCCCTTGTGGGGATCCAGCGTGCAACGCTTGGGATACTGTAGATTCAGCGTTGAGAGGATGCTGGTCCCAGCAATGATGTGGGTATAGCCACCAGAAGATGCAGTATATGTTTGTATATGTATGTATATGTATAAATATAATCCAAGAATGATGGTATGTTGATGGTTGGAACAGGACTACTAGTTTTATTAAAGAGGACATTATTGATTTGGAAGTGCGTCACGACTTGAGCGCCACCTGCAATCATGGAATTCTCTTGGGGATGTGAACTACCGGGTGGCAGGGCGTCAAAGCCCACAACCATTCAAGGCAGAATCGGTACCGACAAACATGGAGCCAACACTTAGGAGTTGTGACCGTTGTAACCCACTACCTTCTTGGATTGGCCATCGCCATCACTGGCACCTAGGACCTAGGATCTGCCAGAATCCGAAGGCAAAATCTAAAATATTTGGGTGTAAAAAAACATCCGTGGTCCTTTCCTGATGTCTGTAGATTTTCCAACCAATTGATCATGAGATCTTTGGGGTGATCCTCCAAGTATGGATTTTATCACTGGGAGATGTACATATGAATACATATGATGTAATGGGGATAATCCCATCATGATATCCGGAATACTTTATTGGCTGTATCATGTTGTATCTCAATTTATTGGCGACGAAAAACATGGGGTCTATCCACCATTTCAAGAGGATTTTCTTAGGGAAACCATTGGTTTTCCGAGGTGCACCTGGGGCACTGTTGACTCCGCGGACATTGACGCCACAGGCAATTGGGGTACCAGCAGAATCTAGAAATGTTATGATAGTTGCAATAGGTTGCAATAGGTTGCAATATGTTGTACCACTTAGTCATAATAAACCATATAGTGGTATATGATATTATATATACATATATATATAATCTATATAAGTGGTATATGTGAAAAAAAGCACATGAACTATAGTTATAATTACCAATATACATTGGATCTGTTTGGGCATGGGTCAAAGTATGTCAACATCATCATCCCCCACAAAAATAGATGAACGTGTCGATACTAAAAGCGAGTACTGACTTTTTGTGAGTTGAACCCACATGGATTTGATGGGACATGGTGTTTTTTTTTGGGCTCTTTGATGGGACGTTTTACTGTATATTTTTTTCATGAGTTCCCCAAAGTTGCAAGCATTTTGACATGTCTACCACACATATGCAGTAATAGTACATATATAATACATATATAATACATATATAATACATATATAATACATATATAATACATATATAATACATATATAATACATACATATATTTGAGACGGCACCTCTTGCTTCAGAAACCATTCTGATGTAGAAAGATGGAGCAACTTTTCTGCATTTTCCAAGCAGAATGGGTTCAGAACTTCAGAAGAACCCTGATCGATGAGGGTAACATCCTACTGGAGGCACCTATCCTAATAATAACTTGGGCACCTATGCTACTTGAGGGTAGCTCGGGCCCCACCTGGGCTCCAGGCGAGCTTGGGAAAGATGAAGGAGTGCCTTGGCTCCAGAGGTTCAAGATTTGCGTACGCCTTGACATGGCAAAGCACCCGGGATTTTCAGATTTTTTCAGACCTTGTTGCAGGTGTTGGCATTCGTGTCCCTTGTTGGTATCGTGATTCCCTCTGGGTGATGTTTGAAATTTGTCACCAGCACAGCACACATATTATTGTCAAACCATCTCCAATCACCTATGTTGGGTCGATTTCTAGTCATAAATTCTCTCCATTTGGGAATGGTTAAACTAGTACATTATCTCCATTTGGGGCTGGTTGACATGCAATTTTTCATGGTACCATCAGTTTTTGATGGTCCATGGTTAAATCACCATTTTTGGTGGCTTAAGCCATGGTTAAACTACCTGTCATTGGTGCTTCAAAATCACTGGGCATCCTTCTGGGTCTCGTTCCAGGCTCAGTCCACGCGTCCATTGGGAAGCTGACAGCAGGGGTGCCTTGCGGATGGGCGAAGGTCAGGTTCGCTGCGAAGGTCATCGCATTTATATCTGACACGGTAAGATGATATAAATTCAAGTCCAAATCGTAATTATGCTATCTTTCATGATAGTTTTTCGGGGATAATATATCTATATGCATGATTGGGACCAATCTGCACTGTTCCTGTTGGTTGCATAGCCATGTATATCTTGCGTATCACTGTTGGTTGCCAATTCTTTTCTTGGTATTTTTACCATCTACAATTGTTGAAGTTCACCAGACTTCAGAGGTTAAACCCCCAGCTTTGTTCCCAAGAAACAACAGTTTTTGGCTGAATCCGTTCAATGTTTGTTTTCTTTATACAATGATATTACATGATGATATAATGTATATAGATGTAATTATACATATACAGTACGCAGCATATATATATATATATATATATATGTATATATATATATATGCGACAGCCACCATTGCTAATCGCATCATCAGTCATTTTCCCCCCGAGGTAATGGAGGTGCAGTGCAGTCCAGAGTGGCCACAACCACATCAGTGAGCCCCAGGTGTGGAGATCCCCAGTAAAAATACCCTGGTTGATTCGATACCAAAAAATACCTAACTTATTGGTGATTACTGTATAACAAACATATAGAACTAGTATAGGGAAACCTATCAACCAACTAGTCCTTCATGAGATGCGATAGGAATATTTTGAATGGCTCTCATGAACAAGCTGTTCTTGCTTGGTGCTTCTCCAGCAGTGATCCTGACTGTGAATAGGGCCTAGAGGTTAGGCATCCATGGGAATGTTTCATAGCCCGATAGATTATTACAATGTGGGGCTCCCAAGCGATAGCTAACTTGGTGAACATAACTCCAATATACTCCAATGACGATGGTTTAGGATACTTATAACTACAGTATTAATGGGGTTTATAACCCAACTTATAATTGCGGGGCCCCACATTGTACTTTCCTAGAGATCTAAGATTAGCTATGTATACTGTAGTCCATCAAGTGATGGGCGCATGACCCACAAGTTCTTTTCGTGCCGGTGGAGAGTGAGGAAACCTCTAAGGAATGTGCGATGCTGTACACGACCAATAAAAGTGACGATATGGCCATCCCAAAGGGTGGTCAAACCTGGGTGTTTCTGTTCATCGAGCCGCAGACTGTGAGCTGAATACTAGGGACGCAAACATCTGGGAAAAACTACCACAACTATGTTTATCTTGCGAACCCGCAATCTTGACTTAAGCCGCCTGCGATAAGGACTAAACAAGAAAAAACGAGAATCGGCCAAGTCTATCTATTTGATTCGTGCAACACCATTTCTTTCATTTGCTTACCGTTTACCAGTCCTACTTTGGATTATTACCTGTAAGAGGCCCATATTCTTGGGACGCGTGCCTGAAGTACCAACCAGCTAGGTTGGTGTTTTCTTGCGGGTCATGACATGTTGTTCTTGTGCATGTGCATATCAACACTCTTTTTTAATCTTTTTTTTATAATTGTAATCGGGATATCTAAAATCTCTATATATATATTATATATATATATTACATAAATGATTTTGGTTTGATATACAGTTTACACAGTGTGTGGCAACCCTGGCGCTTGGGTACAGGTCAATGATATCTGTGGTGCCAGCTGTGCCAGCGAGGGACCTTCAGCCCGATTGCACCTGGGGGACGAGCTTTGTGGTCCACCCCTTTTGTGGGCATGGATCAATATACCATCATTCATCCAGTTATTAAATAACCACTAGATAATAAAATTAGAGGGGTGCTGCTTTCTTTTCCCTCAGAAATAGAAATAACTATTTTACAAGGTGATTCAATGTCTAGTTCGGTTATTATCTAATGGTGGAGGAATGACCCATCCAGCTATTTTGCCACTTTACCCGGCTAGCCCGGGTGTCCCATAGCTTGATACCCACAACATGCCGAGATCACGGCTCTGAGGTTGTTTAGGCTCAAACTGAGGGCTGCATTCGTCCAAGAGGTTTTTCCTTCAACTCAAACCCCAACATTGAAGTGGCCCCACAAAATCTTCAGACATCTGTACGATGTCCAAGTACTCGGATCAGCGCTACTCAGCGCTAAGCGGCTAAGGCCACCACCTACCGCATTTCCACCCCTGTGATGCCCAACCTGGTGAAGGCGTGACGGGTGTTTTCAGGGAACGTCCCAGGCATCACGGCAATTTCTCGATATTCTATGTACATATGTATATATATATACGTATATATATATACACAGTTACACACACATATATATAAGTGTGAACATATCTATATACCTTGATGATTTTATGATATTTTACATGTATATATAGCAAGTTTGAACCTATATACATACCAACATGTATATGATCCAATATCTATCCTGTACATGTATATAGATTTACTCAGATATTTGGTATGGGTCACATTTGAAATTATCCGCACCAAATTTTGCTGGGAACTATATATATATGTATGTATACATGTGTATTGCACTAAGTCACACCCGTCACTGTTTGAACGTCCGCTGAACAGGTTATTTCGATATGCACAATATTTAAACTAGTCATAGTTTATATGAATCTCCAGACTTATAAGCGTGCCGAATACAAATAGCAAATACACATGATGATGATGATGATGATGATGATGATGATGATGATGATACACATATACATATACATATACACATATACACATATACATATACACATATACATATATACATATACATATACACATATACATATACACATATACATAGGCACATACACACATATACATATACATATACATATACATATATACATATACACATATACATAGGCACATACACACACATACAGATATACATATACATAGACATATATATATATATATATGTATACATACATACATACATACATACATACATACATACATACGTACATACATACATACATACATACATACATACATACAGATATACATATACATAGACATATATATATGTATACATACATACATACATACATACATACATACATACATACATACATACACACATACACACATACACACATACACACATACACACATACACACATACACACATCCATGCATCCATGCATCCATGCATCCATGCATCCATGCATCCATGCATCCATGCATACATACATACATACATACATTTACATTTACATTTACATTCACATCTACATTTACATTTACATTTACATATATATATATAGATATATGTACATTTTGTGGTAATACTGCATCCCCTTGCGTTGCCAGCCTGAAACTGAACATGTCCCGAGTTTCAACAGGCCCAGTCGCTGCCTACGACGCCCTTGTGGGGTGGCCTAGGGAGAATGAAGGGAGAATGAAGGAACTGATCCAACAAAAATGAGGGATTCAAGTGGCAACAAAAGATTTAAACCAGCAAACATGGGGGATTCAATATGGCTACAGTAAATCAGACAGAAAGGGCTGAAAGGTGTTAAAGCTAGCATTTTTTTTGGTTTTCACCACCAAGATTTGTGTTTTTTGAGTGCAAAAAAGGGATCCAGAAAAAACCGAGTGTTCAACAGCTAATGGTGACATGTTGTGCCATCCAGCATGGGGTTGAATCCGAATTTGCCTTTACAAGAATGGAACCCTGGGACTCCAAACCACTTAACCAATGGATGATAAACTGTTTACATGATTGGAATTGGGAAACACGGGTCCCGAAACTTGCGCAGAACGGTTTCGTCTATTTTGGGCTTGGCTTTTGTGGGATACTGTATACCTGAACCATTTACGTTCCTTTCGACTTGCAAGTCTGATGCATACACGTGTTGGCTGAATATACTGTACATATATATATTCTCTTTATAACCCTTCCTTTCATGAATCATTAAACGCAAACGAACAGTTCGGAACATGCTTCCCGAGTTGGACATGACCTTTGGTTTCCATCTCCGATTTCATACTGGGGATTTTAGCAATATATACATATCAATATCATTAAATATATATATAATATAGTATACATATAATATACATACCCAAAGGTTCCGCCCCAACAATCGCCTGCCTTTTATTAAAGGGGAGACGCTGAACCACCGAGGCAACTGCAGGTCTCCCAGATCTCCCAGGTGTCCAGCGCCGGCAACTCGCCACGCTTCTTCGTGCAAGGTGCCACTGGAAATCTTGGAATGACTGGGGATTTAGATACAAAAAACATCAAAAAACGATGGAAAATCACCATTTTTTGTGGCTAAATCCACTATAAATAATGGGTTTTGGGTCAAAACCTATAATTTTTTCCATGTTATTTTCACATTCTGGGGAATAACCATCCATTAACCAGCTACTTTAGGGTACCTAGGGTGCCAGGGTTTTGACCCATAACCATTTGAATTTATCCAACGATTCTGGGGATATCATGGGATAAGACCATCAAACATGGCTGGAATCTGATTTTTAGGAGACCAATCTTGGATGGGTGGTTTGGAACTAGATGAACCATGGTTCATGCTAGATATAGATATAGCTATACACTATCTATATATATAATTATATACATACAGTTACTGGAAGTTGTAAACCAGATTTATTCAGGATACAATGGGATATGATGGGATAAAACCACCACCCCAAAGTCAAGCTTGGATGGGGACTTTAATGCATCACGGTTTTGCTATAAATGGGCATCTTTGCGACGATATTATATATATTTGGGTGTCGAAGATTGGATATGGTTTAGAGTTTAGAGATTTGTTTCATAAAACATTGTGATGATGACTGCGATGATGACTACGAAGAGGATGATGATGATGATGATGATGATGGTACTTGGGACTTTCCCCACAAATAGGGACTTACACCAAAGCCAGCCTCGACTTGTTTCTAGCAGGGTAAGTGAGACATACATCTACTGTAATCAAATCTATCCACCAATCCAATGCACTCTTATCAAAACCAATCTATGTATGCATATATATATACATGTGTGTATATATATATATATTGCATTCTTATAGGAATCTTCATCTGACCTTGTCTAATTTTTCTATCTCCACCTACCTAGGTACAACTATCTTTCTCCGCGAATCCGGTCTATGTCTATCTATCCCTGTTTAAGTCTACTTATGTAGTTCTTTATTTTTGTATATATTCGCTGCGATGTATCCAGTACTGCTTTGTTTTTATTCTCTCTCTCACTCTCTCTCAACTTTCAGTAGGACTGGTATCAAGAATTGAAAACAGCCAATATTTCTCACATGTCAGCATCCCTGTCTATTTATAACATTTACACATCATACAAGTACATATATATATAATATACAGCTATCCCTATGCTTGTATGGTACCTCTTAGTACAATGGTGTCCCCCTATACTTGCAAATAGGGTTCTAATACCATCATCTCCATGAAAAAGTCCTTACCACCAGTTTGTGTAGCTAGGTAAGAGCGCACAATGGCCCCTCAACTCCGACCGTGTTTGCTTATTTCCAAAAAATGGTAGGTAAAACATGTTGTACCCCGCCGCACACACACACACATATATATATATAGATATAGACATATATATATATATATATACATATATGGCCATATATATATATATACATACATATACACACTTATTGATATATACACATATGTGTATATATATATACATATGTATGCATGTATATGCATACCATCTTGGCTACTTTGTACCATATCCCAACATCCCAAAGGCAGCAGCCCCACCGTCTATCGAAGCCTCACGCCCACCGGCACGCCTGCTGCGCCGTCGCCACCTGTGCGAAGCCTAGCGGCACGGGCTGTGGGTGACCCAGAACCGTTAAGGCTTTGGATAAGATGCACACATACGTGCATAGACACAGATATACATATATATATATATGTATATATATATATATATGTATATGTGTATGTGTACGTGTATGAGTATGTATATGTATATGTACATGTATATGCATATGTATATGCATATTTTTGACATGTGTATGACAATCTTAATGAACTGTTCAGAAGGGGGAATGGAATATATAACCGACTTGATATGAGATATGGGAATATAATTACCCCCGCGGTATGGCCGTTTCAATGGAATTGGATGATTAAATATCGAATCTTTGTTTTCCGACCTCCATGTGGAAAATCATCAAACCGCCAAAACCATGGCCCATTGTTTTTCAATTTTCGGCGTTGTGCAAGGATGGTAGATCAAAAGGGTTCGCTTCACTCCAAATGAGTTTGTTTGAGGGCACCCCAAAATTTATTCTTTCATCTCATTTGCCCTACTGTAAAACTTTTGGAATAGCCCATAATTTTGCCCCATTTGAAAACAGACTCAAGCATCCAAGTTGATATTAGATCAAGTGTCTCAGTATCATTCAGATGGGTGTGGGGTGCATGTGCGTCCAGAAATTGGGGTGTACCCTTTCTTTTCAACGGGGAAACGGATGATCAGCCGCTATAGGGTTCGAAGCCTCAGAACTGGATATATTGCAGACCCACATCCATGCCCAATGTCAATGTCCATGTCACATTATATATATACATACATATATACAATGTATGTATTCGTAGAATCATTCATCCCATCTCAATTGTCAATTGATATGGCAGGTTAAGTAGAACTGCCTTTGGCGATCGTTGGTGATCGCTTGGACCGCAGGTGGTCTTTAATCTGGACAGCAGGCAGGTCTCGTGAGGCGAGGCCAAAAATAGGGATATCGAATTTGCCCTCCAGTGAGCTAACATAGCAACATAGTTATGGAGATCCATGAGTTTCCCTTCGAAATTATCTACAAATGGTGGATCTTTCTTGTCTAAGTGTATACCATTGGTACAAAGTGGGCCTGTAGTGGACATCACCAAACGTATTCTGGTGATGTGTCAAAATGAGCAATGACAAGAACCCGTGTTTGATTAGTTTTGATAGGGGTTTTACTCCCTGTTTCATTGGGGATCACGAATCATGGATTGCCTTTAATTATGGGAACCCGCTCAGATTGACAGTCTGCATGGTACTCAGAAACTGGGGTATGGCAAGGGGTCATCTTCAGTACTGATATATTTGGGATCGTCAATGGATGAACGATGGAGTGGATATCTTTCGATGGGTATATAATGGGGAATTTGAAGGGATATAAACTATAATGCAAAACCATCAGAGTATTGGCAATATGAAGCAATGAGTCTCATGCGGTGGAATTTTAGTTTTTGCATGGGTGAAGAAAAAACACATGGGTTCGCTCGCCATTGGGGGTGTTAGTCCACAAACATCGGCATTGAATTCACATCGGGATTTCATTGGAGATTACCCTCTGGTAAACTAACATAACTATGGAAAACCACCATTTTCAATAGGTAATTCAGGTATAAACCACCATTTTCAATAGCAAACTGTCAGTCATTACCACCTGATCACCACGATCTGTTGAACTCCGCGACTTGGCCGTGGGCCCGGTCAGGCAGAAATTGCTTTCGAATCGCCTCAAAACTTGAGGGAAGCTGAATGCAACAAACTTAGGGACACAACAAACATATACAAAAAATAACTAAATGAAGATAGGTATCGATGATAGATGCTGATGATAGATATATTTTTTTATTCCGGCGCTTGTGATAAGAAAATATAAGAAATATATTGAGTTAGAGTCGAATAGATGTTTTTTTAACGTGGCTGGCAAATAAATACTCGAAACTGGGTTTCTTAATCCAACAAATTTCCATTAACAAAATTTAACTACTATCCCGTCCGGGCTCCAGTATCCCGAACAAAATTCTCTGGAAAAAGTAGAAACAGCCGACATCAATTTATCCATACAGAAATACTTTCCCTGAAATGTATGGAAACTAGTAATTTATCCATACAGATTCTACTTTCTTGTTTACTGAATTTACTTGACAGTCCTGGACCGCAGCAGCAAATTAGATTATAGATATTGTTGATGAATGAATATTGATGCAAACAACCCCAGTAGATTTAGCCCATTTAGCCCCAAAGAATGCATGGGGGGAAAAGTTTGGGTCTCACTAATTTTGAGCCAATCTTGTCGCCCGGTCATGGATCTTAGGTAAAGTCATGGTTTCCGGTGCAGTGACATTTGGTGGTTTCTAATCCCAGTGAATTTCCCGCTGGTGAACCCCCACGAATTTTGTTGGTTGCATCTCTAATTTCAACCAGAGAAATGCCGTGTTTCTGAGGCCTGACCTTCATATTTTCAGGGGATTGACATGAAACGGTCTCCAACAACCAGACATTTTCTCAGTATGTGGGTTTGTCCGAAAATAGGTTGCCCCCAAATTCACAGATGAACGACAGTTTTTTCCCTACAGAAATGGCCATAGCTTCGGGGATATCCGCGATTTCCGGACACACCTAAATATCATGGTGTTGATATATATATATATACACATACATATTCATGCATACATACACACATTCATTACATTACATTACATTACATCACATCACATCACATTCCATTACATATACATACTTACTATAATATATATATATATGTATTCCTAGTTGTTCCATGTACAGTATTTCGATTTACAGTTTCTATCCGCACAAGATAGTTGGCTTTTGCCCCATGTGAATGTGCAGACACGCCCATGTTGTTTTGTGGTGCATGACGCGTTTGGCGTTCTACAAGGCTCCGCACAGCAAAGCCATGGTTTTTACCACTGCCTTTTTCTGCAAAGTGACCCTTCAACATCTAAATCAAGTCTGGGACAAGCTTTACTGTGACGAAAAGCACCACTTTGAGCGGGAGAACAATCTGCAATTCTAAGTGCTGCCAATCAGAGATTCAGGAATGTTAGGAAGTTGACAATAGGTAAGTTACGGGAAAGCGACTAAGTGTTTATCCTCTACAAGAACTCCACCCAAAGACTTGGATGTTGTGCGGTGCCCACTGCAATACTTCCCCTTTGGGGCACGCTCGGCCGCGGGGCAAAGAGATGCAGACTGGAAAGCTGATCCATAGGTATCCAGTCGGGTAGTCAAGGACAGTTAAACATTTTCATCCAGTGGTCCAGGAGAGTTCATGGTCCAGTGGTCCAGTGGTCCAGTGGTCCAGTGGTCCAGTGGTCATCCCAAGCAGCTGTGAAAAACCGGGATTGGGCAAACTCCAGCAGCACTCCCCGTCGGGCGCGCTGTAGATTTCTGGTCGGGGAGAGGAATCCACTTCTTTGGTCTGCCAGCCCCCCAGATCGCCACAGCACATTTCAGGGGGCCTGTGCTGATCGTAACAGCTTGGCCGTTTCATTTTGTTTTGTGTATATAATTGTATATATATATAATTTATCAATAATAATCATATCTAATTTTGATTTGGGCTGATGATTCCCCAGTGACAGTGATATTTTCAACCAGGGTGTCAACCACTTGATCAATGATCTGCAATGCTTCTATGAACCATTCGCCCCTGAAACCGGTTTTCCATCTAAACCATGGCACCAGTGCGAATAGGAATATGGTACCAGTAGTTTCTGCAATGCAAATTCGATCAGGAATGATCACGGCTCATTGGCTTAGAGTCTTTTCACTGTAATTCTTGTTGTCTTGTTCCTATAAATTATACATCAGTTTCATTTAATTCTGTGTATTATTATATATCATACTTGCTCTTGATTGATAATTTGATAGCAAGCAGATGGATCAAAACATATCCTCTGCCATGTTTGAGAGTGCAAACAAGCACATCTTCTGCGCACAGCCGAAAAACGTTTTGGTTTACTTGGTTAACGAACGGTGAGCTTTGTGAGCTTTCGGCTGTACATGGTGAAATACTTGGTGAAATATCCCATTGAGAATGAAACTTTTACAGGGTTGCCCCAACTCGTCATAGATAGATTCCTACCAAAGTTTTGAAGCTTTTGAGTTGACCCAATCTCCCCCCTTTGTGTCTGGGGCTTCGTAGCAAGCTGTAGCAAGCTTGTCCTCCTCCCACCGGTCTGTCAATGAGCTTTGGCCCATCACTGTTCGGCGCGACCCTTTTTCTTCGGCCGCCCCGATGCAGCTGCGAAAAAGCACCCCTGGTGCTGGTTGTCACTTGGGGGTTTGAGACGCTTCACCCCAAAAATGGGGAAGTTGGGGGCCCTATTAAGAATGACCTCCCATTTTGATCCATTTTGGATATTTGTGGATGAAGGAGTCCAACTGGGTTAATTCCCTGATCATTGGAATGGATGAATGATTGACTGGGTTGTCCACGGAAGTACATGAATATAATTATCAACAAAAAGGGAAACACAACAACAGCACTCAAACATCTATCAAATGTTATGTAAATAATGTGGTAAATCCAATATTGAGCCTCCAATTTTGGAGGGTTTACTGAATACACAATTTGGTATTGAATGTCCCTATTTCTGCGATTCAAAGAACAATCTTCTCGGCTGGGACCCCATACTGGCTGGGGTTTGCTTAATGTCACGGTCTCAGGTCTGTTTCCATTTGGGGCACTTGACAATTTTGACCCAGTTACAAATGATGAAACACTGTGAAAAACACGGAGGTACAGGGGATGTCGAATACTCTCACCCAGGAACAGTTGAGGATGAGGAAATCTATAATTATATATATATATATATATATTATAGTATATAGATACAAAACTGATATAACTAACCCAGTTGAAAACATGATCCGCTTGGACCCATCTCAGCTTTCCACCGCTTGGACCCAAGACGTTTTACCGGCCACAGGAGATCCACAGCGTTGTGGTGCTGCTGGGCCTGTCCTTCTTCGGATTCGTTTGGGGCCTCACAGGCGCTGGAGAGGGGAAACGTGAGGATTTAACCAGCAAGATCTACCCTCTGGTAAACGTTTACATAACTATGGAAAGATCCACCATTTTTAATGGGAAAACTCACTATTTCTATGGCTATTTTCAATAGCTATGTTAAATTACCAGAGGGTAGCACCTTTTTTTAAGCCATGAAATCCATGAAAGATGATTGGTAAAATGGGGATTGGTAAAATCAAACATGATGGAACAACGGGATTTTTAAGGATCACTGATTCAAGAATCAAAAGTGGGGATTTCAACTGGTGATATCCTCTGGCAATCATACATGGCTCGAACTATTGTATCCTATAAAGATATTATTTTCCTGCTGGAAAAAATGTTATTCCAGACACTTTGATTGCTAGAGGGTAGTATGGAAACGAGATGCTAGAGGATACTGAACTAATGACTGAGATATGCTCCGAACAGTTGGCGTAGAGGCAATCACCCAATCACCGTCCTGCCGAGTTCAGGGATGATCCCAGCAAACGCTGCTGCTTCCAAGAGGGTGACAGGAAGAGTCTTAATCTGACAAATTCTGATGTGCCAAAAGCAATGATGATCTTGACCCGACTGCTAAGTTAACACTTTAAATTGGTATAACGGTATAACGTTCATGATCATGTTCCCCGTCAAGTGGGCCCTATATTGGGAGCCAAGAACACACAGCTGCTGTGGCCAGCTCCCATCTCCTGTGTCTTCTGGATCATCAGCCCTTATGACATCTACAATCATTTTACAACCATTCTTTTTGATCATTCCATAACCATCCATGAGTGTTTTAGGTAATCATCCTCCAACCATCTAAAACCAAGCATGGATAGCTGGGAAAGCCCCAAGAAAATGGAGGTTTTAATGGGAACATCAACTATCAAAGGGTGGATAGAACCATCCAAAAACCATCGAAATGGTTTTTCATCGAAAACCATGGAAGCAATCATCAATGGGAATTTCAGGATCCTAAAATGGAGGTACTGTACCATATAAGGCCATATTTTGCTGGGATATTCCCTTACATAGGCCTTATACAGGCCTTATTTATGGTAGGTACCTCCAATTTAGGTTCCTGAAATGGCCATTGAATTCATGGGAAAATCCATGGGAAAATCATCCTTTTAACCAACAAAAAAACCATGGAAGAAACCATCGAAATCGCCCCAGCGGGCCAGGAATGTTCCTCTCGGTGCCCCTTCTCTTCGCCATGCACGCCTGGTTGGACACCATCGCCAAGAGGGACAGCTATGGCCAGGAGGCGCTAAGGGAGTCGCAGCTGAATGGAGCTTTTTGAAGGGGAAAAGAACTGGAGAAGGCCAACCCCGGATTAATATTTATATAAACTATGGTTTATTAATAAGGGTTTTTTCCTGAAGTGACAATCTGATATTTAAATGGTACCCCATTAAACAGCCGTTTGGGGTTTATTAATCCAGGGTTGAAATTAACTAAGACAAGTTCCTCGATTTTCATGCAACGAAAGTTGATTTGAACATGGTTTTTCCAATAACAAAATGGATTTGTCATTTATTTTTACAAACAGTTTCAGAATTGTAGCAACCAATTTCTTTCATTTTAAAAACAAGTTCAGCTTGAAGAACGAGGGTGTCATGGATAAACACGGGCTGAAGCCTCAATATACCAACAATGAAAACACCTGCGTGTACTATCAATCTGGGACCTTCTTTCATGGCCTCTGTTAATGCAAGGTGGCTTATGTAGATGCTGTTCCTGTCAAAACTGTGGATTTCAGATTGTCACCAGGCCATAATGAAGCCCGACGAACCCCCCCGAGTTTTTGATTTTGCTTGGAAAACGGGAAGGTTCTGCCATGATATCTTATGGGTGTTCCTGCACTGACGCCAAAACGCAATTGTGGCAGATTCAGCACCGACATATGCTGACTTAGTAAGATCCTCAATTTTTGTGTAGTCTACCTCTTTGGGCAACCGGTTCATTCTACTCTTTTGGATTACTCTCTGGTAATTTAACATAGCTATTGAAAATTGCACATTTATAGTTGATTTACCTATTAAAGATGGTGATTTTCAATAGCTATGTTAGTTTACCAGAGGGTATTCTATTCTACTCTTTTGGATTTCACACCATTTTTTGTAGGACTTCTAGCACTTGTATCTCTCAAAGCCACTGGCTTCTTGTGTTCTCCACCCCAAATCCAGTGGCTGATCATCATTTTCATTGTTGCGTAACCATAAATTGGGTGTTAATTCATCATTTTCAGGTACAGTACCAAATCCAAAAATCTTATGTCAAGCTGGCGAACAAAATTCCACTTGATATCCCCACAAGTTACCATGGCTTTTATTGCTAAATCATATCAATCCCTTCCCCATACGTAATATCGAATACTCTGTGGAAACCACGGTTTTAGTGCTAGATCGGCTAGATCTATTCGCGATCTGGGTGCTGAGGGGGGTATTTGATATGGGGGGATAGGATTACACATGGTTATCGCTGGTTCAAGCTTTTTGATTCCCATCTTTCAGGGTTAACCCCCAATTTTTCACGTTCAATCATACTAAACATCCTCATTTCCGTTGAAAAATGGTGGTTTTAAACACTAAGACACAATCCTCATGTCCCATTGGGCCCATGTTTAAACCACCATGGATTTCGATTTTATGAAATGCCGAGGCCTGTGAGGACGCGCGCTTCATCATGGGCATCCTGGAGGGCCGCTGGTTGGCCACGGTGGACGAGGATCCACATCAACCGGGCACCGTCAATCTCCTCACCGGGCACATCGAGGCGGGACAGCCGGGCGATGTTTTGCGATTTTTGGGTGCATGGTTAGTAAAGAAAAAACATCCATTGAGGATGCAAACAACGGGATTTTTTTTTTTGGTTGATGTTGCCATTGACTAGTTGGACAATATTATTATATGTTATTATATCATACTATATCAAAGCCTAGCTATTGGAGCTATCAACTTCGCCAACGTGCACCACCCTGTGGGGGTTACACCCCACGGATTTTTTAGCCAAACCACTGGCATCAGGGACGTCCATACCATACGATGGTTGGTAAATCTGCGGATGTCTTGTCTTTCTGGTTCATATTACCCTCTGGTGAACTAGCTGTAGAACGTTGCCATTTATAGATGATTTACCTACATATTCAAACTATGGAAATCACCATTTTCAATGGGAAAATCCACTATAAATGGTGATTTTCCATAACCTATGTTGAATTACCAGAGGTATTCCCAGTTTTGTTGATGAGATAGTTGCCAACGAGACTTTGATTGGGGATGGCTATTCTATACCGTGAATTCAAGGGTACCACGAAACAAAGGCTGGTTGTTAATGAATGGGGTACATCATCAGCAAAACGTTAGGGATAGTGATAGTTTTTTGTTCGATTTCTTCGGAGAACCAAAAGAAGCAACACCGATAATATACAGTACAGTATGTATATATATATATATATACTGTGTATATATACATACTAGGATACTGCTAAACAAGAAATTGGTAGTCTCACCAAAGTTGTGAGTACACATCAATCTCTACAGACTGCTTGTGAAAGCAACTTTGCTGAACAATTAGAATATTATTTGACGGAAATAAGACATAGTCGAACCCCCAATGTTCCTTTTACATAATAAAAATCTGTATATATATATATATATGCCTATATTACATTATTACTATATCCACACACAATATATAATATTATATATATATACAACGGTTGGTATATTGCAGAACCACGTATCCCCAAATATCATCTAATATCAGAGGGCTATTTTGGGATATTGTTTGTCGGGTAGAGAAAGTCAATGTCTGAAAGCAGGGGATATCCAGCAGTTCTGTCTAAACCGCAAAGGTTAGGGGTTTTGATAGTTTTTCAGACATACTGTGGATGGGAGACATCGTGCACCAGCTGGTAGGTGGTTTATCGGTTTATCCCGTTATAATCCCACTTTGGAGTGTTTCATAGGTACTAACAGTTACCAACTGGTGCAGGATTTCTTCCATCCACTGTACCACAACATACCCTCTGGCAATTCAACATAGCTATGGGAAATAGCCAGTTTAGTTCGATGATCTACCGTTTTTAAAGATGGATTTTTACATGGTGATTTTCAACAGCAATGTTAAATTTCCTAAGGATAGCCCATCAATATTCCATGAATATATTACATCACTAATGTTCCACTATATCCCCATTATATCCCGATTTTTTCTGGAATATTGATGGTTGAATCACCCCAAAATTCCCCAACTATCATGAAGTCACCATGAAATGACATTACGTCTCCCCAATAATCTCCCCATCATAGCACCATGCCAGTTAGTTCAGTCACCATCAAACTGATGGCGAAACATGATATCAATCAATGATATATATATATATATATATATATACATACAATTATATACTTATATATATATATCGGTCATACATATATATATACATAAATCCTATCAACTCCCATTCATCGACCATTTTTGGTTGCTGAAGTCCATCCATTTTGGTTCACCAGGAAGAGGAGCCTTGGGCGGAGCGTGAGGAGCACGAAGGTGCCATGGGTCATTCCGCCTCGCAGGAGGCGCGGTGTGCGATGGCCTGGTGAAACGGGTACCCTCTGGTTATGTCCAAAATAGCTATTGAAAATGGCCATAGAAATAGTGGATTTACCCGTTGAACATGGTGATTTTCCATAGTTATGTTAGTTTACCAGAGGGTATATAAATGGAGAATATTGAATGGGAATTAACCACTAATATGTCATAATACCATGAATTGATTGAACGTGCATCGGATATATAACAATGTTAAAATTGTTTTTTTAACTATTACATTACCTGAACTGAACATATGGGGAAATATGGGGAATATTGAATGGGCATCTAATGTCATGGTGACTTAATGATAGTTGGAGAAAATCACGGGAATATTTATGGGGATTCAGCCATCAATATTTTCCATAGCTGTTTTACTGTATTACTGAATGGTAAGACCCCAAAAAAGATAAGTCAGTGGTAAAACGACGGTTTCCGCCTTTTCCTAAAATTGGATGATGGGACAATAATTACTTGTCAACACATGTCAAAACAATGGTTACTATGTTGGGAAGTTAGTTGATGAATGACCTGATCCCTTGATAAGTGTGAAGGGTTCCAGGAGCCTGGCACGGATGGAGGTTGCACTGGAGGCTTTTGGGCAAGTACATTCGATTAATGTGGTAAACCCAACACCATAAACCTTCAAGTGGGATCTGATATCTTTTGTACCACCCAACTCCGTGGGTGTATTTTTATGTATTTTTGCAGCAAAAGTGGGGGATACAACCCACCAACATCACACATGGATATAGAGGTGATCAACCAGGTTGGAAGATGCAATCAAACAGTGGTCACAGTGCGCATCAAGAACGGGATCAGTGATGATGTACGGCCGAACAAACCCACAATAATCCCATGCTCCTAATGTTTAAAGAACCCACAAAGACGCTTTGCCTTAGTATTGGATCCATTCGTGAATTCGGGTCGCCACGGGTGGTATCTAATAAAATGGTTGAAGGGACCAGGTACCCAATTCTAGCGGTAAGTACCCATTAATTATCATTAATTTTCATATTTTAGTGGTAAATGTCAATTTTTTTCATGGTAGATACACCAATCAATAGCCATTTGGGTTGCAACACTTGTAACGCCTAGAAATTTTTCAAGGTTAAATCCCCTTGAAATCCTCGAACTTGGGCCTAGATTCCTAGATCCCCGTCAGGCGGCACCTGTGGCCAGCTGGAAGTGCACGGAAAGGTGCAAGGTGGGGCCCGAGGGCCAAAATGGTGGGATGATTGGGGGATATAAAGGGGGATATATATATATATATGTATATGTATATGTATATATATATATATGTATATATATATATATAAAGGGTATAGGGTATATCTAAAGTGAGATATCCAAGTTATATATACATATATATATGGAGGTGTAGGATATATATATATAGGACTTAGATATCTCACTTGAGCAACAATTAGCGACAATTGTGGAAAGGGACACAATTGGATGGTATGGTTTATGGCTTAACAGGGGTCAATATACCAAGTAGAAGGAATCGCTTAAATGATGGTGATCCATCGGAGTAATGGGACAATCGAGGAGATCATGGGGATTTAAATGGATCTAATGGAATACATACGTATAAACCAACTTGATGCCTTTGAATTTGTCCAGAAATGGCGATCTAATGTGGATGGCGAATGGGGAATCACGGGGATGAAAATAGAGATATGATCGGGTACATCACCGACTTGACATGATAATTATACAATATTATACATATATATATATATAGGATTATAGGTTTCGCATGGTTTCTCCCAGAAATGGATTATACACCTCCAACATGGTCATTTTAAGGTTTAACATGTTGATTCACAATTGGATTTCGGGGTAAAATCCTAGTGCCCTCCTGAATATCATCCTAGTGCCCTGTGTCCTGGTGAATGGATGTTCATCCCGAATTTCATATGGGGCATTGGTATTGACCAATCCTCACAAGTGAAGATATTTGGTCATGGGGCAGAAATTAAGGCCCAGGGGACCGCAGAGCCACAGAGTGACTCTTTATGTTTTTCAGTTTTTGAACCATCAAACGCGACGGAGAAGAGCGGGGAGAACTGATTTAGGTACACCTTCATCAAACATGGGATATAATTGGGAGATATGGGTAGTGAAATTGGTTGGAACATGGGGTACAACCATGAAGGATGATGGGTACTGGGTCCATTTTTGGTTATCAATGAGGGAATACGTCCTATCCAGTGGAAGATAAGCAATGGACATTTTACCATACTGTAGGGTGTGGTCATGACACCACCAATAGGGATACCACCAGTATGTAGTCAATCGGGATGTAGCCTAGCAACTGAAGGGTACGAGTAGGAATATGGATAGTAATGTAGAAACCATCAAGATTGGGGATATCTAGGGAATACGCTGGCTGGAATCGTTGGTGAAAATAACTTTTGGAGATGGAATCATCAAAACCAGGAATTGAAGCAATAACTGGCTGCGGCCCTCTGGTAAACTAACATAGCTATTGAACATCACCACTTTCAAGAGGTAAATCAATTGTAAATCACCATTTTCAATCGCTATGTTAAATTCCCAGAGGGTAATTGATGAAGGGAACATCTACAGGAACCCCCCGTAGTTCCGGCTACAAAATCAAGGTTGCCTGGAACCATTTCCCTCTAATTCATTGAATAATACATTGATATATTTCGATTAGGAATCCTGACTATTCATCCAGCTGGGGAGAACCAAGTGAAGACTTCCCATCAAAGCGACTTCGGTCCCACAGCTCTGGACGTACTAAGCGTGACTCCAAATTAAGTCGTTGGAGTGGTCTCAAGTGTGAGGCAAACATAACTTGATATCAACAACAGAATTGATTGAGATGATATTCACACAAGCAAGAACAGTTGGGATGATTCGAACAGTTGGGGGTTGAGGATGTATAGCATTTCTGTCCTATGTTGGAACTCTTCCAGCTCACTGATGGCCTGACACTGCCAGGAATGCTTGGAACTGCGAGACCCACAGACTGGTGAGGCGACTGGAGCCATCCCGGTTCCCAAGTTCCCAAGCTAAAGCTGTATCCAGGGTTGGCTCATATCCCTTGATTTGTTGCCAACCCCCAATCACCCAATCTATATCAATCTATTGTATTGTAAAAATTGTACCCCCCTAAAAGATAGAATAGCGTAATTTACCATCAGTCTACTGTAGTAGGATTTTACTCTTCTCTCGTATGTTTTTTTTTTTTTTTCGGTTGCCATACTTTGGATTTCTTCAATCCCATCACTTTGAGGCACCATCTCCGGGTGGCCGTCGGCAGGTCTTGGTTCTGGGGCTGCTACTTCGATGGATCCTGATGGCAGGCAGATCAGCTCAGCGTCTGCCAACGGATAGGAAGCGAGAAGAATCGGATGTTTGAAATCCAGCGAACATCTGGAATTTCTATGAATTTGCGACACATTGTTGCATCGGCTGGATGACTGGTGCATTTTCGGGGACCTGTTATTTGGCAGTCAGTTCTAGTAACTAGTACTGGGCAAAAAAGTAAAGTGGTTTAGGGGATTGTGGAGCATGATCATCCAAGTCGCCGTGGGTGACCAGCAAGCAGAGGCGTCATCGTCCCGAGCAGTGGTCAAGAACCACTAGTCACTGGTCAATTGAGCCATTCAAAATACCCTGGTTGATTGGTTAGTATAGTGACTTATACATACTTATACTATCTAATTTATTGGGTATGATAACCCATAGCATTTTCGGAGGATTTATCACCAGCTGGCTTCGATTTTAGTCCCGACTGTATCAACCAGTGCCATTGGTGAAATCCCATATGCAAGCAGGAAACTAAGCGTGTAGATCACCTTTTAACCATCATGAATCCAAAAACTTGGTAAATGGATAAATGGTTAGATCCCGGCAGATTGGTATTTGTTGGGTAAGATCCAGTGTAAGCTCAACTTTTTCAGACTGTTTCATGTCTTTTCCCAGATCTCACCATCGATTTCCAGAGTAACCCACACACTTCTGCGGGCTTTATACTGTTTTTAAGACACTGTCTTATAATTCTGCTTGCTTAAAACCATCCAGTGTTCCCCCAAAAATGACCCCCCAAAATGTTTTAAAACGATATTTTTCTATGGACTTTTCGTTCTTTTTTTTTTTTTCAGACTTTTCAGGGACTCGTGGGTTACCAGGCACCTACACCTTCGTCTTTTTCGGCTTCTGGATCTTCCACTGGGACCTTCATTTTCTGATCCATCCCTCAGGGGGCCAGGCGGCACTGATCCTTTCGGCGCCATCATGGATTTATCAGTTTCGGATCACCATTCATTTCATTAGTTATGTTGGTTAATATATATTGTTAATATGGAATATGGAATAATGTTATTATAATGGAATAATGGATCAACCATTATAGGATAACTATTAATATTTCACTATTATCACCATTATTTTATGTCGGTTAATATGGAATAATATGCCATTATAAGTGAGAAACCATGAAATAACATGACATAATATTCCCCTGATGCTGTTGAAACATGTTGAAATATGTTGATCCATCGGGAACAAAACTGAAGTCGAGTGTGGTGCAGCTGAAATGGAATCAGAACTGTTGCAACACGACCAAGGGTTCTTTTCGAGCGATCGTTTGCTGTTCCATGCTGTTACTGTACAGATTCTTTCGAAACAATTAGTTTAACCTGCGAAGCATCCGGATTTCCACATTCTCTTTTTGAACTGCTGCAAGACTTTGTGGGAATAGATGAACAAATATGGTCCCTAGGAACTGCGGAAATTAGAGATCCTGGCTCACTACAACCAGCTTTGAAGCATTTGACCCCTTTGCTTACCTCAAGTTTGACAGAAATTCCTGCACAGTGGTCCCGGGATACATTCAGCAACTGCTTTACTTGATCACTCCGTTTCTTTCATATGTCAGGGTCCCCAAAAGAGAGAGAGAGAGATATATATATATATATATATCATATATACATGCACATATAAAGACAGAGCATTCAAACACCATGAACATTTTGTGCATTTACATGCGCTCACTTTTCCATCTGTCGGGGCACTCTTATTCACCATTGAGACTTCTGGCCACTATCAGATACAAAAGTAGCCTGCAACCGATTTGACCTCAATTGACGCCTAGCTGGGCACCGTCCCATTTATGGCTAAACACCTACAGTTGGTCATATCCGCATTGTTTGTTTTTTTGAATTTAATTTCTATCCGCATATTTGTTTCCAAAATTTGTCGGTTTAGCTAATTATTTAATGGATTAATATACCACAATTTCAAGGTTCACCTTCCCATTTTCATGGCCGAACCCAGCCATGACGCGGGGCCCCTTCGTTCCTGCGCTGCTCAGATGTTCAACGCCACCAGCCATGTGAACGTCGTGCCGGTGGCCAGCCATGTGAACGTCGTGCCGGTGGCCCCTCGTAAAAAATGACGGCAAGGGGGCTGTGGCAGCTGGGGAAAGCGTGGTGAATGGTGTGTGTGAATCGCCATCAACTCCCAAAAAACCATCCTTGCATGTCATTCGACCCCGGCATGGGCAAATGGTCTGCTTTCAGATGCTTTAAGCAAAACGTTTGATATCCGGCAAAAGAAGTAGTTGGGGAAGAGGTTTGCCTTCCTCATCAAGAAGGCGGAGAAGATGATGGTTTTTGTGTGGGCAAGAGGTCTTAATTGGTGCCCCAGCATCTGCGATGGCACTTTGGTTGATGGATGGGTTTGTCGAAAAATAGGGTACCTCGAAATCCCATAGCTTGTCACCATTTTCCCGATATTTCCCGATTAAACAGCAATGTTTTTTGGGATCCCATCCCCCGTTTCCAGACTCCCAGATGACCATCCGCTTGGGATCCCTCCCGCTCAACAGGTGGAACCCAGCAAGGGGAAGCCCGTCACAACAAAGGGGTGCTATCATTGCATCCTTGTCGGATGCATTTAAACGACCAACCATTTGATGAATACTTACATCAGTTACTGTGTACCTTTATATTATATTATAATATTATAATATATATATATATATATATGTACATTCTTGCCACATTATTGCTATTACTCTTATCACTCTTATTTCTATTATATATTGCTATTACTGTTACTGTATTATATACCCATTGTAATTTTCACTAATGCTGATAGTAAGAACAATTATAGTACAAGTAATGACTAGTTACTAACAATGATTAATGATGATCATATATACGTGAGTATCATGAATGATTGCCAGTAACTATCATTCATTATCTATTAGATACATCTATCATTAAATTCATGATACCCCGTGGTAAATTAACATAGACCCTGAACATCACCAATTTTTGGTGGAAACTAATTTTCCAACCCCTATTTGGCAGGGTCAAACTGTTAATTTACCAGAGGCAAAACGCCAAAACGCCCGCCCCACGCCCGCGATTCGGCTTCCCAGGTGCCACTGAGCACTGCGGTTCCGCACGCGGAGGCCGTGGGGACCATGGGGAGCATCGATGTTTGGGGACCATCGGATGGGGGTTTTGACTAGCCAACTATTGACATGAAGATCTACATTTATTGACTATATATTATATATCTATGATATTATATATAGCCAACTATTGACTATCCAATTATTGACTGTTCAAAGATTGAAATCTACTTTTGTGCTTGGGATGCTAGCAGATTCCATCTGTGTGCCGGTGAAGATCAACCAACTTATAACTTTTTCATAGCACCACTTTGAAGGAATGGATAGCTTTCCTGGTATTGTTCACGCAGCACATTGAATATATTGAATCAACCGCTTGTCCATGGCAGGTCAGTACTACAATAGCCATGACGATGGCACAGGCTCGGGAAGTCAAGGAGGACATGGTTCATACCCGCATGAGCCATACTAAAATAACCTTGTTCATTGGTTGTTATAGTGGAGTATACCACCTGGTTTGATAGTAGTTGCATGGTTTTTTCCTTATAATTAACCCAAAATAGGAACACCTGTGAACCAACCAATAGCTTGGGACATCACACGCCATGTTGCAGGGTGGCATGATCTTCTCTGTCACAAACTGGTTGGCAAAAATGCGACCGATCATGGTCCCACTGAATGATGTCCTTTGAGATAAAATCGAAGGTCCTAGAAGGTCCTATATGGGATAGGTTTTTCCATCCTCATTTACATAAAATGGGTTGTTCAATGGTGGTTCCTCCTCCGCCTCCTCCTATGAATCAACCAACTGGTGAGGTACATGATAGGATCCTGTAGGATATTCGCAGGATACTATTAATCACCATTTTTTTGATGGTAAAATAATGTTTAAATGCTATTAATCACCATTAATACCATGTTTGATGGTAAAATAACCATGTTAGATGGTTCGCTGAGGTGATGACCATCCCACTTTGTTTCATCCCATCATCCGCCAGCGTCTGAGGTAATGACCATGGCACCACACTTTCCCTTCAGGCGTTCTTCAGTTCCGAGTGGCGCTGTTGTGTTCAGGATGGATGGATATATAATATATATAATATATATATAATATATATAATATATAATATATATAATATATATAATATAATATATATATATAATATAATATATATATATATAATATAGTATAATATATAGATATAATATAATATATATATATATAATATCATAGATATATAATATAATATAATATAATATATAGATATAATATAATATATATATATATATAATATCATAGATATATAATATAATATAATATAATATAATATACAGTCAGTGCCAGAATTATAGAACGGAGCCAGGAGGACAAAAGTACGGTAAAATACCGTACCTTTGTCCTCCTCCGGGTTCCGATTCGGAGCGGAGTCGGGAAATTTA
>Ga0126342_10001382_pt1 | contig 33851 bp, 18 predicted proteins | sample Cyp1metagenome_FD_92528 | JGI IMG/M metagenome (GOLD analysis project Ga0126342, IMG submission 92528) | Coral microbial communities from Lord Howe Island, Old Settlement Bay, Australia - Cyphastrea 1 metagenome | ecosystem: Host-associated > Invertebrates > Cnidaria > Coral ...
AATCGGTATACTACATTATATATATATTATTCATATATATATGCATATATATATAGATATAGATATGGTCAGCTTTGACATGGACATTGAGACATAGATCTAGAATGATATATATATATATATATACATACATCTGTATATATATATATGTATATTTATATCAACATACACACACATCCGAGGCAATTACCGTTTCTTTTCCCCTGTTTTCACCATCCTTTCCAAAGTATTCACATCACGAGCTTTTGAGTTTTGATATTGGATGTTTCTTCATATTGTTGTTCGAGACGTTTTCCCAATCCAGCATCCAACCCACAATGGATCCAGTGACCAAGGCAACCATGAGCCGACGGACCCACCGGAACTTGAAATTCAGCCAGCAGCCCCAGGGGCGCTGCGTTGCAGCCACTGAAAGATACAACGGGGCAGAGGATGTACGGAGGCACCGGAAAACTGTTTGAATAAATGTCAACTGCTGGTAAAACCAACGTCTGTACAATCTATAGATACAATCAAATGGTACTCTTGAACTTGTTGAAGGTTTTTGTTGGTTGGAATGCTGGTTTTAAGATTGTTTAAGCAGTTGTTCGTTTTCCATCGTACTTGCGAGGATTGTCATGACTCATATATTTTCCAGTGGCTTGAAACCACCAGCTAGCCACAGATGGCTGGAATCTTTAGCTCCACCGGAAGGTAAATCTGAAAAAAAACGAGTGCAATGATGCGTGTTCATTGTCTTGTTGATGGCAATCTATAATAGAAATAAACGGATACAATGGATATGTGAAACTAACTAACACTTATAACACACATAATTATATATAATAGTAATATTGTGTATTAGTATCATTATTATTGATGACGGTAAGGAGGATGATGATGATGATGACGATGATGACGACGACGAGGATGATGATGATGATGATGATGATGATGATGATGATGACGATGACGATGACGATGACGATGACGATGACGATCACACTGATGACGACGACGGCGACGACGGCGACGAGGATGATGATGATGATGATGATGATGATGAAGATGATGTCGACGACCATGACTAATGTTATCATTATTGTTATCATGATGCGACGCTTCGCAGCAGCAACACATTTTCCCTGCGCAGGTGCTGGCATTGATTTGACCCTGATCCGTGCACCTGGCAGTGATCATTGGGAGGCAACATCCACACCAGGATGGACATATCTGGGGAGGAAACAACAACAAGAACAACATCTTACCCACGGGAAGGGATGGAATGGGGCCCCGAAGTGATGTTTCTTGGTTGATTTTCCGACTTGAGAAATCTGCAGATATCTCCATGAAATGAATCCCAGTCAAACTAGCTAATTATAAAGCAACTTATCTTGCCTGGGCCCCCACAATGCAGATTGTTAATATCCCAATATATCCTAATTTATATACCAGTTGATCTTGTTGGTGTTTTTTTTGTGTCATGGTCAAAGTCGTTGGGTGATTTTTTTCCCTACTGGGGGATGGTCATCAATCCATCCCCCTGAGGATGAGGTTTCCAGTCCTCCAAAAAACCATGGGGATGGATCAGCTGAATCAGCACTTAGGTGAAATACCAGTTGTACCATCCAATGAGGGGATGAACATCCATAAACACAAATGTGTTTTTGTTGGGTGTTTACCAGGGTACCAGGTGTTTTTTTGTCATACCCCCCGTCATGGGTTGGACCAAGAAATCGGATCCCTGAAAACCTGTGGAGGCTGCAGACAAGCCGAACTTGGGGCAGTCCGAGCCACAGGGAAAACATGAATCAATGGCCTATGTATGGAAATATCCCCACAACATATAGCCTTATATGGTACAGTACCATACAGTACCTCCATTTTAGGATCCTGGAATTCCCATTGAAGTTTCAAAACATGGATTGAGTTTTAAGATGTTTCAACAATCTAACAATGGGATCTATGATATAAGGAGCATAGAAACAATGAGGATCTAGTTGGTGCTTTCAGGTATGTGTGCAAAATTTCAACCCCATTTCAATGGGGAGATGATTTTGACACTGATTCAGGTGGTTCCCCGGAATGGGTTGAAGCGAAAAGTTCCCGAACGAGCGACTATTTCTGATGATCACTTGTCCGCTGGCTGGATCAATGTGTTTTGTACAATAGACATGTTCCAATCAAAAGATGGGTATGGTACACATGTGCATCATTTGTTATGTTAAATCTAGTCTGCGATCTCAGCTGCTTTCACAAATAATTTTTGTCTGAACCATTCAATATGGAGATGACTGACGAAATCCAATACTTCTTCTTGGTCAACATCCCATTCATTGTTGCTTGTTTTTTTTAAACGCAACTGCTGCGTTTTTGGCTTGCAAGTCCACTTTCCCCACTGTACAATGTTTATTATATGACATAGTGATATAGTGGAAAACGATAGAGTTACTGTACATCTAAAGATCAACTTCAGAATTTCCCAAAACTACAGTTACTGTACATCACATCAATCCTATTTTGGCATTCACAGTCCCATCCCCCTCCCAAATATATGATGTCATCCACTACACACATCATAGTTTATGGGTTTTCTGTAGTATAAACGAGGGAAGGACTTACCTAATATATCATTAATGTATCGTTAGTTCATATATGAGTATTATATCAGTAATGACCATTATTAGCCATGATCAACTCAGTTTCAACACCTCTGAGATTGGTTTCATATTGTTGGTGAGTTATATCTCATTAATCCCCCCCCCTTTAAGCTCCATGAAATCCTATTTAAATCCCGCACGATTGGTATGTCCCCATGATATCACCATTATATCCTGGTTGGTGGTTTGGAACATTTATTTTATTTCTATATATATATATTGGGAATGTCACCATCCCAACTGACTTTCATATTTTTCAGAGGGGTGGCTCAAGCACCAACCAGTATCCCTATTAAACCCCCATGATCCCATCATGTTTCTTGGCTGAACGTTGCATCCCCCATCCTTTTAATAGTGTAATCATCGGCAACCCCCTTCAGGAAAAAAAAACACTTGGTGAAATCAACGCTCTTGATGGCTTCATTGTTAAATCCACCAATCTACTTCCTGGTGCGTTTTACGCAGGGATTTTTCGGGAATGATCCCAGTCATCGCTAGTTTCATGTCATCATCCCAGCAACCCCCAGCAACCCCCAGCAACCCCCAGCAACCCATCCAGCAACCCATCCAGCAACCCTACGTAAAACGCACCAGTAAGTAAAATGTTTTTTTCCATTCTCAATGGATTGGTTTAAGGGAAAATTGACAGGTTTAAGCCCCATGATCTTCATGGGATAATCTTGGAAGGTTTCCTGTTAAGATTTCTCCAACAAAACCAATCCATTGAATGTCGGCCTACCAGGTATGGGGATGGTACTACCAACTGGCCAGCAGGACTTCGCTCCAGCCTCGGGATGACGGATGACAAGATCGATTCCACCATGGATAAACCATGAGAAACTGGAGTAGCCTCTGGTTTTTTAACGTAGCGAACTGGAGAATCACCATATTTTTAGTAGCTAAATCAATGTAAATCATCGAACAAAAACATCTTTTTCTATGGGCCATTTTCCATGGCTACGTCAGATAACCAGAGGGTAACTATTCTGAAAAATCACGAAACATGAAAGTAAACTTTCAAGCCCGTGATCAGCCAAAACCATGGCCAAAACCATGGATTTCATCCACGAGAATCGAACAATTTTGACCGGCAAAAAAAACAGACAAACATCAGGCCGAGCTGAAACTTTGACCAGGGATTTACTGGGTCAAATAGGATTTGTTTAATTGTTGATCCCTAAAGAAACCTTCTGGCTATTTAACACAGGAAAAACACAATTTTCTGCGTCAACCGGCTGGTTAGATATGAACTTAGCACTTTATTTTGTTTTTTGAGTTGGTGCTATCAATGGTAAAAAATTCCAGCTAAACAAATATATTTTTTGCAAGGTATCTAAGATTCACCATGTTTAATTGGCCGCACTTGTGATTTGACCATCGCACACTTGGATTTTAACGACAGGAAACTTTTTGTGAACTCTTAGCAACAATGGTGACATAATTTTATACATGAATCAAACGCCTGGATTGATCTTTCTTACTTCTGGAGCTGGTACAATTGGAGCTACAAGGTGGTACCCCCCTAGTTATAAATTGGTTTATAAACCCCATTAACTATAGATATATCACCTATAAAAACCATAGTTATTGGAGTTATGTTCACCAACTTAGCTATCGTTCGGGGGCACCACCTTGTATTATGTAATGGATAATCGTATAATAATGGGACAATTTAATGTATTTAATTTTGATACTAATTTTTCATAATAATGGATAATATGATCATAATAATAGCATGTTGATGGGATAATAATAGGATATTAATGGGATAAACGGAGGTTTTTCATGGGATACCAATATTATTATCATAATGTGAAGGTCGAGCAGCTCGCGATTTGGCAATGATGAAAGATGTCACCACGCACCGCCCGTGTGAAGGTCATCGCTGCCGGGTGCCCAACCCCTTCAGATTTCCCAAGGCGCCAGATGATTTGGCATGGACAACATGAAATTTATTAAGTGGAAAACACAAGAACAGCCAGTTTAAAGGGGAAAAATATGATTGAGGCTTGGGGTACCGCAGTTTGAGGTACCGCATTTTTTTTCAGGGAAGGCTCACTGACCGGGGTGGATTAGCCATGGGCATAGCTTTGGAAAGCGCTTGCAGATGGTTCTAGAATGCTTTGAATAGAGTTATGAGTCAAAAACCTGCTGCTCACCCCAAAATGGACGGCAAATAGATGTAATTGCATGATATTACATGTAATTACCGGTAGATGTGGTAATATAGTTTTGACCCCATACACTTACGGTATACGCATTATCCCTCAAAAAATCAGGATGAACCCTGGATATACACTTCAAGGTGTGATGAAAGCCATTGCGCTGGCGGCGGTTGAATTATGAAGCACCTAGAAATTACTGGCTGGTGGTTTGGAACATGTTTTATGATGTTTTATGAGTTTCCATATTTTGGGAATTTCATCATCCCAACTGGCGAACTCATATGTTTCAAAGGGGTTGAAACCACCAACCAGATTAAATACCCCATTGCCGTGTTGAACTATCGCAGGGTATGTTGCAAGTCCATTGCAAGTCCCTGGAGTCTTGCCGTGCTTTGATCAATGGGCTTGTGCCATTGCATGTGAATGGCTCACAGAAGGGCATGCCCGGCGAATCAGCCCAACATTCGATGGAAATCATACCCTCTGGTAAACTAACATAGCAATTGAAAATTGCCATTTCTAGTGGATTTTCCCATTAAAAATAGTGATTTTCCATTGCAACATGTTAGTTAACCAGAGGGTATCCTATTTTTAATGTTGATGTACTCTCCACCATTTTCAGATTTCTTATGATTTCTTCAGTAGCTCAGAGCGTCAGACATCCAGTGTTTCAAAGTTGATATACCCTCTGGTAAACGAACATAACTATGGAAAATCACCATTTTTAATGGGTAAATCCACTATATATAAATGGCCATTTTCAATAGCTATGTTAGTTTACCAGAGGGTACTGGTTGGGGTTTTCTTCAAAATGGGGTATCCCCTAAAACCAATCTGTTTCGATCGTAAAATGGTCTAATGACTTGGATGATGACTGGGGGCCCCCGCCCAGAAAGAAAAGGACAGCATCGACAAACCTTCTAGAAGCAGAATCGATCCATTGATTCTCATTGTCGAATTCTCCCATTTTTGGTTAGGCTTACAACGATGTTAAAACCATCCAAAGCATCTCAGAATCATCTTACAACGATGTTAGAACATTCCGATATGGACCAGTCATGGTTCCCAGGGACTGATCTATCAAATTTGAAAAGCTATTTGGCTTGAACCAATAGGTATATCAAATTATAGCCCATATTTCTCCCATAAAAACTCTGGATTAAACCCATTCGGCGAACAAAAACATGGTCTTTGTAAAGTATTCTAAATGTTTCAGAAGCCCCGAGTCCACATGGCGTAGGTCATGTCCGTGGCCGCGCAAACCATCGCAGAGCTGCCGGAGAAAACTCGGCGAGTTCTGGTGGTCACCTGGCGAAATTCTTCGTCCCCCTGGTGAGATCACTAGGTCAGAGACCTCCGAAAATCCTGCAATGTGAGGCCCCCGTTCGATAGCTAAGTTGGTGCACATAACTCCAATTTCACTATGGTTTATGGATGTTTATGGTGCTTATAACTATAGTTACCGGGGCGAATCTAAACCAACTTATAAATGGGAGGGGGGCACATTGTGCAAATTTAGGACATGATATTCCATTTTTGTCGGGCATTTCTTGAACTCATGTGGTTAAAACAATTTCATAAACCATCCCACAGACATCACCATAGATAGGTGGTATAAACCATTCCCAAATGGATGGTTTATTATTGTTTTAACCACATTATTCAACCAACTGACTATACTGTAAACCAAGAGACATGGGGACTCAAGATGATTTAACCAGGAAAAACTTATGGTTTAATGATGTTTGATGGGGGTTTAACGAGGATATCATGTGCGATAGAACTTGACAAAAAGCCCATCATTGAATATGTTATTTTATTTATGGGATAACTGGGATAACTCACCCACAATATGATATCAGTCCCGAATGGCTTGAGAATAGGTTAATAATTGGTTAATAATGGGATAAGATTGGCATGAGTGGGATACACATTCGGGATATGTGATGAAACCGTCAAACACGGAGATGTTTATCACCTAAACATGGTTTTTACACCAACACTTCTTCGGGGATTGAAGCATCAAAACGGGGGATACACAATCAGCAATGTCTGGTAATATCTGGTTGGTGGTTTCAAACATTTTTTATTTTCCATAATATATGGGATGTCGTCCTTCCCATTGACTTTCATATGTTTCAAGATGGTTAAAACCACCAACCAGATATGTTTGTTTGGATATGTCGCCAATATCAGATGTGGCTTTGTCCAAAGATGGTGGATTTCCCTGGGCCTATTTTTTTTGGGTTTCTGGAAAACCCAAAAGGTGGCTGTGGGTACCCCGTTTTTAGACCGAAATATGTTGGACATACCCGGCCTGGTTATCTAACATAGCCATGGTATAGATGGCCCATTTATAGATGATTTACCTATTAAAAAATGGTGATTTTCCATGGCTAACTGTTAGTCATAACCAGGCCGGGTATGTGTTACGTTTCATCCTCAGCATCCAACACTGGCTGATACTTCTGGGTGAAACTTCACCGGACGACTTTGGTTTCAAGCAAGGCCAAGTTGCTAGGGAAATGAATGAGCCAAAACAGGCCAAGTTCTCTCAGTGTCCCGGTGAGAGCCTTAAGCTCAATGTAAACTCAATGTACAGTACTTCCACAGTACGTCTACCCCATTAGCCAGACCCAAAACCTGTCCGGTTTGAAGGTCAGTTCAATATGTATATACATAGAATTATGCACGGATAATTAGACACCCTATTATAGCCATGTTATAGCTACCATCTGGTTATTTAACATAGCCAAGGAACATCACCATGTTTAGTAGGTAAAAAATCTATAAATGGGCCATGTTCCATGGCTATGTTAAATTACCAGATGGTATTTGATGTGTTTTTGGATAGTCGGATTTTCTTCGGGATCATTCAGCCTTCCAACAGAAACATTGAGGTGCTTGCAACCACACCAGAGAAGGGAAGGGCACCCAAGAGCAGCTTGGCATAGCTTGGCTTCGCAATGCTTGGCAAGAGCTCAGATCACAGGCAAAAAAGCGGTATAGTCCGGTATACACGAAATGAACATTTGAATGGGAACGATGATGATCATCCGTGCGATTTTTGGGGGTACTTCATTTTCAGACAAGCCACCGTTTGCAATGACCGGCACAGACTCTGCTTTGATTTCATGAGATGGACATGGGGACATGGGTTGAAACCCTCTAACTCTGCCCCTAATCTCAAAATACCCCAAGAACTAGAGGTATTGACCCATACCCAGATGTCAAAAACTCAGTTGGAAAAGATGTACCCTCTGGTTATTTAACATAGCCATGGAAAATCATCATTTTTAATAGGTAAACCATCTATTTCTATGGTGATTTTCCATGGCTATGTTAAAAATCACCAGATGGTAGATATTTTCAGCGTTTTGCTGCGGAATGTTCCTCAGAGATCCCCTATTACGGTGCTGGAGATAATCTCCCTCGATGAGTTCGATGTTAAACTCCCAGCGGCTGGGATGACACGTTCGAGGGTAACAATTGGATGATGAAACAGGATGCATTTCAGGTCAACGGTCCAGTATGACCATCCCAGGCATGAAGAGGTCTGGAAAAAGAGGTCTGGAAAGAACTTCTATCTTCAAATCTCTGTGGTAGAATGCAATTAAAACACGGGCTCCAATACATATACGGTAACGACATTTAAATATGTGGAGGGCGGGCCAGACTGCGAGGCCCCGGACGTAGTATGAAACACCAGTTCCATCCGTATATTTAAATGGCCGGGCCCGTTCCGCATATTTAAATGTCGATTCAAGCACAGTTGAACCATTAGCTAAGGACCGCCTTAGAAATGTTCACTCTGGAGTTCGTAAAGTACTATAGGCTATAGGTGGGAATATGGGGATTGTAAGTGAGTGGGCCCTGATGTTTATAAATCTTCCATGAATCCTCTATAAATCTTCCATGAATCCTCTTTAAATCTTCCTATATCCTCCATAAATCCTCCATACATCATCCATAAATCCTCCATAAAGCTTCCATAAAACCTATATCTTCAAGTGGCCAGGCGAGCCACGGAAAACCTTCTCGGAGGTAGTCTAAAATACCAGTTCGTATATTTAAAAATCCGTATATTTAAATGTAGTTACCGTATATATATATACACATACATCACATTACACTGCATTACGTTACATTACATTACATTACTTACATATATATATATATACACGGTGTTGTTCATTTTTGAACGACAAGTATATGTCATCTATTTCTGGTAGAACTGGTGGATCGCCAGTGGATAATTTACCGTCCGTGATTTTTGTTGACGACCAAGGCATCTACGGCCTGAATCTTGTGCTGGGTATCTAGCCTCAGTCATGCCTGACGGGATGGCAAAGCCAAGTTAAACACATTCCCCGTTCAAATTTAAATAATACCATGGTTCAGTGATACCCTATGGATCCAGCCGTACCTTCTTAGGAAATGGGACTGGGGTATGATTTCGGGGGTTAGCCATACCTTCTCAGACAGTGGCCATGGATCCATAGGGATATTTAGTGTACACATTTTTTGGGCCCATATGCAAGGTTTATGTTTTATTCATAGAATTGGATGATGGGAAATTTTACAGGAAACCCCAACCAATTTGATGGTAAAAACCATGGTTTCCGGTTCAGATTTTCCCTTAAACCAATCCATTGATTTATCTGTTGAGGGGAAGACACCAAGTTTTACCAGGAATTTGTTGGATCTCTCGGCCAATGGGAATTCTATTGTTGGACTTGCCGCAGGATGGTTATTACAAGGTGGTGCCCCCGTTCGATAGCGTTCAGTTGGTTTACAGAAGTTTATTGAAAATTTTATTTATAAACCAGGATTAATGGGAATATATCGAACCAGAAGTTAATATATAACTCTAAGAACCAGGATTTTTGGTAGATATATCGAACTATGTGATGGGGTTCTAGGTCAATCTTACATGGATACTTTAATCCTTTAGTCTTTTGGTATTAATGGGAATATCTACTAACCAGCAAAGAATTTATTTTTTTGCAGGGTATCTAAGGTTGGCAATGGGTTCTAAACGAACTCATACTTAGTGGGGGTGCACCACATTGTACCAGGTATTTGGACTTCGGATGGTCACAGATTCCGATCTTCTGGGCCTTGTTCCATAGCAGTGACATATTCAGAGCTTGATCTATTTTCCCATAACTTACTGGTGCTAAACGTAGGGAATGGATGGGAATGGGGGAATGGATTAGATATGTTTACATGACATATTACACTCAATGGATTGGTTTGAGGGAAAATCTGAACCGGAAACCATGGTTTTTACAGTTTTTACCATCAAATTGAATGGGGTTTCCTGTAAATTGTCCCATCATCCAATTCTATGACATAAGGGGGATTGGGATGATCATGACCCCGTGAAAATTCAGAACGGGTCCTGGGAGTGCAGATTTCAGATTGATGATCTTTTGAGGAGTTTTACTGTACTCCCAAGGGCACTTTTACACAACAATTTGACCAGAGTACCCTCTGGTAATTTAACATAGCCATGGAAAATCACCATTTTTCATTGGAAAATTCACTATAAATGGTGATTTTCAATAGCTACGTTAAATTACCAGAGGGTAGACATCTTGAAAAATCTGATGAAATTTAATATATCCCAATCAAATTGATTAAAACCAAATACAACCTCCAAGAGTTGACAAAACCTTGGAAAGACCCAACAAAAAACTCAAGAATTTTGTCGAGGCGCTTTGCAAGAGGGCGACACCCACAAAGCTAAAAAAACAAATGGAACAACAACAAAAAAATACTTACAAATAAACAAACACACAACAACAATACTTCCAGACTCTTTGGAGGAGGGGGGTCCAGGGAAGAGTCCCTGAATTTTGGTGTCTGTTCTTTCTGATTTTCTCAAGGTTTTTTTGTGGATTTTCTGGGAGGGAAGCCTGATTTGTTTTATTTTCTAAAGGGGGGATGCCTTTTTTTTTGTTTCTGGAGGTTATATATATATACATATATGATATGTATTTTTTCTTAGCAAGGAGTGCCACCCTCTGTTCAAAGTAATTTAACCAGGTTGCATCTTTTTCAACAAAACTTGCATAAAGGCATGCCGCACTCACTGTCCAAAAGGACTTCCATGGTCTCTTAAAGTGCAACTGCTTATTGAAGAATACCCCTTCAAATAAATGTTTCACTTTCTGCAAGGAATAGTTTGCTTGTTCAAAAGACAATTTCATGGAGTCATACTGCACTTTCTTACAGAAACATTACCCTCTATCAAAGTATATATATATATATATGTGTATATATGTATGAAAGGGTTCCCTTTAGTACAAGAACTTAAACAATGCCATACTCTGTCACAAGGACTGCAGTGTGTCTTGAAGGCTACTTTCTCAAAGGAATGCCACACACTTTCGACAGGAATATTGTGTATACATGTATAATATTTGACATATGCAATATATCATATCATATAGTGAACTATGTTATTTTAAACTTATGTTTTTTTTCCAAATGAATGGTGTTTCTTTTTCAAAGAAATTGTGCATAACAATTTAATATTTCATGAAGTCATCAAGTACTTTCTCAAAGGAATGCCGCACCCTTGAAAGAAGTAATGTGTATATTCACATTTTATTTTAGAGAGACGTTACCCTTCTCTGAAAGGACTGCTACCTCTATGGAAGAAAGTTCCAAAATATATGGAAGACATGATGCACTCTTTTGAAGGAATGCTGTGCATATCTCAGGGCCCTGCTTCAAAGTAATGATACACTCTATCGAAGGAATGTTGCCCTCTCTGTAGGAGAATGCTGCATGGAAGTATGCCACAACTTCCCCAAGGAATGCCACATTCTTTTAAATGATTACTTATGAGAAGCATGATGTTGCCCTTAAAATCTGAGTTGATACTATGTGTTAAAATATGTTGCCCTTCAAGAGAACAGCATGCTTTATCCTTACAAAACGTTCCATATCTCTTTATGTTGTAGGGAACGCTGTCAGGAAGATGCAGTACTGCTTTGGGACAAAATGAAATCTCCTGCCAATAAAAATTGCCATTTCCTCTGGCTCATGCTTGCTTATATCATTTGAGCGTGGCGCAACCCGTCAAAATTGGATTCCGTTTCTCTTTTATATGCATTGGCTCAATACAATATTTCATAGCAAAAACGGCTGTGTTGCAGCATATTTGTACCAAACTGAATTTTCCCAGCTGATTGACGGGTTTGCTTTCAGGTCCTTGTAGTTTATTGTTGATGTGCAAAACTTGGATATGTACCGTTTTGCAAAACAAGACTTGAAGCTAAGGGTTCTTCCATAATACATACAGTACTGTACCTACTGTATATAATCCTATGTATAGCTCTACAACGGCTAAGCCCTGCTAAGCCCTGCTAACTAAGACAGACATAAACAGATCTTTGAAATGAATGTTCTATGTTATTACATAAAACGCGCTCCCAACGGCAACGACGCGCACTCCCATAAGGTGGTGTATCTACCACAAATCCTAGTTAACCTAGTGAAATAAACCAATTTAGCCAACGCGAATCACCTATAGTTCCCCCATATTTGCTTGGTTCAATCAGCATTTTTTTTGCTGGGTAACGCATGTTCTGCTCCTGAACACCCCAGGGATTCCGATGGTTGTTCTTTTCGGACCAGGTCAGCTGAACTTCCGCTTGGCAGAATATGGCAGGCGTCGTGACAAATGGCGAAGAAACGGAGGAATTGTTACATGGATTTAATCAACGAGCAATGGGATATATATATATATATATCTATAGATAATGGGAATATATAATGAATATAATTGAAGTATACAATATTACAATGGGAATATCTACAGCAATCGAAATACGATTGGATACAACATGGGAATATAATGGGCTGATACATGATTTATGTGTTTTGTTTTTCACTAGGAACCTCCAATTAATCAGCGATGTCCAAGACATTTTTAATTACCTAAGGGTATATCTGCCATAGGCCCTGCAATGTGGGCCCCCAGGTATGTTTGTTGGTTGATCAACCCTTCTAACTGTAGTTTAGTTATAACTGCCAGTTATCGTACCCTCTGGTAAACAAAGAAAACACGATTGAACAATATTGAACATGGCCCATTTATAGTTGATTTACCTATGAAAAAAGGTGATCTTCCATAGTTATGTTAGTTTACCAGAGGGTATCTTAGTTATGTTTATCAACTGAGCTATCGTACATGGGGCATAATGGGGGCCCCACCTTGTAGGGTGTCTTTGAAAAAGGAAATCATCCATGGAGAATATAACTAACAATATGGGAAACCAATGAGATATAATCGGATATATAGACAACATTTAATTTAACCATATAACAGATATTTTGGTGTGTCTGAAAATGGCTGAGCAATTTTAATGGTATCAAATCTTGGGGTGCTTTATTTTAAGACATACAATTAGTAGTCGATACACAGCCTGCACCTCAATTCGCCCCTCAGCTGATTTCAAAGTAAATGTTCAACCTCTACAAGGTGGGTCCTTGAAGTTATGACTGGAGAAGTGAGGTTTGTGGCAGTTATAACTATAGATGGGTTAATATAAACCAACTTGTAACTGGGGGCTACCCTGTACTCACGATCCCCACATGATTCATGCTGTAGGTTGGGGGTTGACAGATACGGTTTATTGACAACAACACATGATTGGGATGGTTGCTGAGGGACCAGTGTACTGTACCGAGGGTTGTTGCGAGAATGAGAACTCTGTAAAGTAATTACTACGCAAATTTGACAAATGAAACAAAAGGGTGCCATTTCCCGGAATTAGTCAGGTTTGGTCTCAATTTGCTCCATACAGTTTGCAGTGCATTTGATTTATATAGCTTCCAAATCCAGTTTAAGGCAGTGACTGCGCAGTTCGAAGTGAATGCGGAGCGCATCATCGTTTGATACGCACAGCAAGAGCGGACAATCTTCAACATGCCGCAAGAAGGAGCCCCCAAGATTCCTAGAACTTGGTTCTTGATGGTAACACAAATTCAGTAGGCTAACAATTGGATTTCAGGCTAAATAATCAAAAACCAGCTGTACTTAGTCAAACTATCCATAAAAAGTTGTTTTTTGGCTTTTTACAACCAGCTATGTGTATATATATATAATTTTCATATATATATATTATTTACATGATATATTATATCATATATATACATATCATATATATATATAAATTGTATTTTATATTATTGCATACTTGGCTTATAGACCATCATCAGCAGAACTGTGGGGCCATGCGATGCCAGCCCCGCGCAGGTACGAGGTCCTGACCTGCAATGAAGCCATCGACAATGCTGCGACGTTGTGGGCGCCGGAAGGCGACCGAACAAGGAAAACCAAAAGATTTGAGCTACTAAGAATTCCTTGGGAATCTATGGGAATATTATTGGTTGAAATGGGAATATCAAATCTATTAGCAAGGAACACCGAATACATTGGTTGATTAGTTATTATATATGGGAATACAATTGTAGTATATACACATATATTTGTTTGGTGGTTTGGAACATTTTTTATTTTTCATAGTGTATGAGATAATCCTTCCCATTGACTTTCATATTTTTCAAGATGGTTAAAACCACCAACCAGATATATGTATATATATATATACAATGTGGCCCCCCCCAGTTATAAGTTGGTTTATAAGCCCCAGTAACTATAGTTATAAGTACCATAAACCATAGTTATTGGAGATATAAACCAACTTAGCTATCTTGGGGGCCTCACATTGTATATATATATATATTGTTAATTGTTATGATAATTCTATGGGAATCTATGGGAATATTGGGAGTGGGAATAATTTGCCCAGATGAGTACTTGGAAGACCATTTCACTTTGGTTGATGGTTTCTGATAGTTGATAGCCCTGTTCTTCTTTTTTCAAGTCCTTGATTTTATTGGTTTGTCAGAAAATAGGGTGCCCCTAAGTTTGATAGCTACAGCAATCATATGTATGTAATCATCATATTCCCTGTTGAGATTGCAATTTTTGGAAAAATGATCCCAGTAGACTCAGTAGACCTTAGTGCTCAATGCTACCTCATTTTTTAGCCTGGTGTGATGGTTATACATGGTTATACATGGTTAGACATGCTCACTGCTTGGAGGATTATCCTACTTGTCCCTGGTTTGGTTATGTTCCCATTGGGTTATCCCATTTCAAAATGGCTTACAGGATGGGGCCCCAGTCGAGCTCGCGTTCAGTTGCCTTATTTTTGTGGCTTAATTCTTTGGTTTATGGTAGATATAAATCATGGGGATTAATTCATGGTTTAACCAGCGTTCACATCACTGGGGGGCAAAAAATCCTGTTAAAAAACCCAGTGATCCTAACCACTTACTAAATGGGATGATCCTCCAAGTGATTTAACGTGGATTATTTTTTCATCCAAGATGCTGCTGATGAAGAGTTACTGGACATGAACTGGAGACATGCGTAGTGCTTTTCCGTTATATATGTAGGTGATATACTTGAGTATATGCATGAATATATTCATTTCAATTATATTGCACAACTCCATGGAGTAATGATTGTCCCATAAGATCTTGGGATGGTGATGCCCCCTTTAGCTCGGTCAATAATGTTCGATATATCTACCATCAACCTATCAGTTGCAGTATATTTATATATAGTATAATATAATATAATGTAATGTAATATAATATGATATGATATGATATATAAGGTCATATAATGTATATATATATATATATTTACATGTTTCGTTTGTTAAATTTCCGTTTCTTGCAAAAGCAACAACCCCACTGCACCTGCAAATTGTCTGGTGAAATATCATTTATTTTAGCTCGGTAAAACAGCAATTTCTTACTATAAACCTACTACTTCTCACTATGTCCTACTATAAACATTCATTTTGTTGCCGGTTTTTCTCTCACATAACATCGTTGCTTGTTTAACGGCATCGTTGCTTGGGCGGGACTTCACCAGGGGCAGAGAAGCGCTTGCAGCCTGCTGGTCGTTGCCAAGTGGTCGTTGCCAGTTGTGAGGCATGGGACGGTTTATCTTGTGCTGGGTATCTACAAGGTGGTGCCCCCCAAACGTTATAAATTGGTTTATAAACCCCATGAATACTATAGATATATCACCTATATATGGGAATACAATTGTAGTAATATATAATATATATATATATATATGGTTGGTTGTTTGAACCATTTTTTATTTTCCCCAATAGTTGGGATGATGATCCAATCTGACTAATATTTTTCAGGGGTCGAAACCACCAACCAGTTTATCTTGTGCTGGGTATCTAGCCTCAGTCATGTCTGACGGGATGGCAAAGCCAAGTTAAACACATTCCCCGTTCAAATTCAAATAATACCATGGTTCAGTGATACCCTATGGATCCAGCCGTACCTTCTTAGGAAGTGGGACTGGGGTATGATTTAGGGGGTTAGCCGTACCTTCTCAGACAGTGTTTGGATCCATAGGGCATGGAAAACCCATCTATAAATGGATGATTTTGGGGTACCTCCCATTGTAGGAAACCTCCATATAATCAACAATCAACAAGAATGTGGGTAAAACGATGGCATAAACCATCCATTAATCATGGATAAACATTCCCTTTTTCATGGTTTAATCATCATTAATCGCCATAATGTGGGTAAAACAATGTCATAAACCACCCATCTGGGAATGGTTTATACAACCTATTTATGGTGACATTAGGGGATGGTTGATGATTCTTTGACCAACATTAAGCCCATAAAAATGGAAGGATATTGCTACAATATGCTATGACCATATGATATAATCCAATCAGGATTTAATTCATTGTTATTGATGATTGATACTTTACCAGTTATAAGTCCGTTTAAAGCCTATAGAAATGGAATGATAATCCCATAGACATAACCATAAAATAACCATGGTGTAACCATGTATAACTGGTAAAGGGCTAACTGCAGGATGAGGCGGGAGTACATACTGTGCATGTCTGCGATATCCTGCACCAGTTAGATGGGCAATTTCTCCAATGAAATAATTCTATAAAATAACCAGTGTTTCGTAGGAATCCCAATAGTTACCAACAGGTGACTTCGCAATCATCCAAAGTATCTCAACATACTATATATATATAATCCCCCTTATAATTTCCCTTATGAAATTGTGCCCCCCGGAGGGCACATTTTATAAATAATAATCGGTGCCAACCCTAAAAAATCAAAAATGACAATTGCTTATAAATTGAGGGCGTTTGCAATAACGGGTGTGGGACATTACACTATGCGTTCGTCATTTTATAAACCGCCCCTTTTTTCTGGGGGTTATATATGCATATGATATATTGAGATTTAACGACAATATCATTGTATACATGAAATGATGTAAGATAACAGTAATTATCATTAGTTCTTAGTATTATTGGTGTATTTATGTGCAAACATATTGTCATGAACAATTTGTCATATGTATATAATTAGTGATCCTAAAGTAGATACGATATAAAACATGAGGGTGCAGGGAATCTATGTTGAAATTGTGGCCGATCAATGATTGTAAATAGTTTGAATAAATTTTGAACATACGTATTGTAAATGCACAATATTCTATCTACTTCAGGACCACTATAAATATACACATGTGTGTATGTATGTATATATATATATATATATATATGTGTTTATATATGCATATTTGCTGTGGTAAACCCAATAATTAATCATCCCATTAACCAGCCACTGGGGGTTATGTTATATAATCTCTATATGTTGGGTATGCGTTATTATATATTGGCTTTGCCACATTACAAATATATATACATATATAATTATATATATATATTTTTTCATATAGACACTTGGAGGATGTTTTTTTTGGTAAATCTTGGGACTTTTTTCTACATGCATGCTTTGCTCGCATGTCTTTACCTTGAAGTTGGGTCACAACATATACCATGTCCTGGACCCCCCAAGCGCGGGCGCAAAAAAACGAATCCCCTGGGATTCGAGAATAAACATATGAAACGAGCAGGAAGAAAATGATCCGATTTTTTTGGGGGTACCAAATGGGAGTGCAGGAAGTTACAAGGTGAGGCCCCCAGTTGCAAATTGATAAACAAAATAAGCAGGTTTAAAAAAAATATCCCCCCATTTTTTAACCCAAATTGAACCAAGGGGGTTCTCACCTTGATAGTTCATTTAAATATGCCCTTTTATATTCCCTTTATATTACCATTTCTATGGGACATCCCGTGTCCCAAGTGTCTCAGGCCATTCGAGGAATCCACTTGGACAATATCGATGCCGTGGTTTTGGTCGGCGACCCCATGAGTTCGGCTGCCTAGTGGATGCTTTGTCCCAGTTTTCCTCAGGATTTTCCATTTACAAAAAACGAGTTTTCATCCAGGTATATTACATATAGTAGATAAATGATACATTTTTTTGCTAAAACAGGATATTTAGTTTTTACAAATCGAGTTTTCAACCGGATATCCACAGGTAAATATGTCCCATGTTTTCAAATTATATTCACATACTATTACAATATACCAATATACGTGCATGTGTTTCAAGAAATAGCAAACAAATAGCCAACTGGATGAAATGTGTTCCATCCCGACAGTGTCAAATATTCACATATACCCTCCAAAAATATGTTTACATGAAATATTGCACTCAATGGATTGGTTTGAGGGAACATCTACAGGAAACCATGGTTTTTACCATCAAATTGGTTGGGGTTTCCTGTAAATTCTCCCATCATCCAATTCCATGATACACATTGTTTCATCATGTTTCATCAAACACATACTGCTTGGTGGTTTCAAACAAACTTGGATTATTTTCCACTTGATATATGGGATGTCATCCTTCCCATTGACGAAGTCCATCATTTTTCAGAGGGGTAGGTTGAAACCACAAACCAGATTCCCATGATATTCCCATCAAAAATTCCGTTATATTCCGATATATTCCCATTAAAGGTCCCTAGGTACACTCCGTGTTAAGACCTTATACACACCAACCAGTATACCCTCTGGTAATTTAACATAGCTATGGAAAATCACAATTTTTAATGGGAAAACTCACTATAAATGGCCATTTTCAATAGCTATGTTAAATTACCAGAGGCTAAATGGATGATAACTGGGGTAATTACCCCCATCAAAAACAGCTGGCCCAGGTGTCGGGGACTATCAGCACTGTGCGGGGCGTACCTGTCGCTACCAGCTTGGGACCTTGGGATCCTAAATCGATGGTGGGCCCCATAGCGAAAACGGAAAATGTTGATTTACCCTCTGGTGAACTAACATAGCAATGGAAAATCACCATTTTTCATGGGAAAATCCACTATAAATGGCAATTTTCCATTGCTATGTTAGTTCACCAGAGGGTAACCAGATTAAACCAACAAACATGGAGGATTTAATGGGATGTGTAGCTGATTTATGATAGCTGAGTTGGTGAACATAACTCTGATGACCAGGACTTATGGTAGATATATCGAACTAGTTAATGCGGTTATAAACCAGCTTATGAGTGGGCACAACCACATTGTAGGAAAGTGAGGATGTGCATGATTAAACCATCAAAAATGGAAGAACATCTTGATTTCACCCTCCAAAAATGAGATAAATGCTGATGATTGGTGCTTTACCCAGGGAAAAATGGATTGTTTACCCAACAACATGGAAACACATGGGTATGCAAGCAACAAACGTGCAATTTGTTGTTAGGTTTTAAAGATTCCGATCATCAATCTCAGAACCAAATCGTATGAATTGTCGGTTCCTTGGTTGGAGGATGCACACATCCTGCAGTGACATGTTTACATGTTTGTCTGATTTTGAAAATGTAATGTATAATTTCAATGCAGTTTTCGGTGTACATTCATTATTTTGTTTACGTTTGAAATTGTCACACGACAAATGCCAAAACATGATCACAAACTGGCAAATACTTGCTAAGCTGCTATGTTTGTTACCCATAAAAATGTGGGATGCCATGCAAAACAACATGGGACAATACGGGATTTCAATCTGCTTTCGGATGGCGGATTTCGAAATAGTTCAACCCGCATTGATTTGGGTGGATTTGGGTGTTTACGTCAACAAATGGAGGTTTCCTGAAAGGGGGCTATCCCCAGTTCTCATCCATTTCAAATCATTTCAATAGGATATTTCTTGAAAATAAACCATCCATTTTTGGGGTACCTCCATGAGTATGGAAACCCCCCCATTTTTGCGATGTTTTGAGATGTTTCCCGCCACATGGGTCAGACCTTGATGTTCGGGACCAGCTTTTCATAGTTTTTCTTTGTTTCCCTCCATAAAAACAGGACTTGTAATATGAAGGTCGACTGAGGATTATACCCTCTGGTAATGACTGTTACATTGCTATTGACAATGACCATTTATAGTTTATTTCTGTTTATTTACCAATTAAACATGGTCATCTGGAATAGTTATCTTAGTTTACTAGAGGGTAAGTATCTTACAATGTGGTTTATAGTTTGCAAGGCGATGCTCCATAGATGAGCCAAAGTTGATGCAAATAACTCAAAAAAACTACAAACTAGAGTTTTTGCTTTGGGATGAATGGGCAGCCACCGATAACAATATAATACGTTTCGTTTTCCAGTCCTTGGTGGGCTGTTGATTGCTAAATCGAACCAGTATTTCATGTTGGTTATTCATTTTGCTGCTGACCTTGAATTATTCACAGAGCAATACACAATTTCCAAGCAACTTTCCGAATACGTTTGAAACATGATGTCGATGATGGTTGGTGGGTTTTATATTCCGTGTGTGTTTTCCTGAATAAGACAAAAAAAACATGTCATGAATAGAAATTGAGCTCTGCTCCTTCCACTCTCTCAATGATTTTCAATCTTAACCCACAATCCCCATGGATTCTTTGTGTGTTTTCATATAGTTCCCAGGGTTTTCGTTTGATTTTGCAAATAGTTCCACTGTTTTTAGATTATTAAAATAGTTCCATTGGGTTTTATCAAGAAAGGTCCCAAGCTATATCGAACTAGTTCAAGGGGTTATAGTTATAAGTTACAAACTTTGAACTTGTGGGCACCACCTTGTACCCTTGTATCTCAACAACTACTGTAATACTCATCCATAGTAATAAACCATAATAATGATATAATTTTAATAATACTGATTGTTTTCATATGATAATGATAATACGAAATTATGATGATAATAGCATATAGTACTAACAATAAAGTAAATTAACTAGTTAATACATACATAAATAAACATATATATATATATACATATATATATAAACAACAATGAATAAATAAATATAGGTATAAATACAATTTCATACATATATATACATATATATATAATATATATATATATATGAACACACATATATATATATATATATCTAATTTATCCAAGATTCCAAGTTCAAGACCCTCTTTTCATCCATTTTCGATTGGGATTTTTCCATTCTAAACCGACATCTAAGGCCAGGATCGTCCGAGCCAGTGGAGGGCATGGTGGTGTCCATTGTGCCAGACCAAGCGGCCACACGCATGCTGCTGGGTCCTTGGAATCCTTGGAATACGGGAAAAACTCGGGAAATCCATAGGAAAACCACCGGAAATGATTGGTGAAAATCTTGAAGTGCTATAAAGTTATAGGAAAAATGGTGGAACTGTTTGGTCTATTAATAGTTCCAATTATACAGATGATTGGTCTATGATTTAATTGATTGGTGGTTTAATGATGGTTTATGGTATATGTAACGAACTAGTTAATGGTGATTAATTCATGGTTTATAAATCAACAAACACTGATGGGTGATTTGGAACAGATTTTTATTTTTCCATATATAGGGAATGTCACCATCCCAACTGACGAACTCATATTTTTCAGAGGGGTAGGTCAACCACCAACCAGAATAGGACCGTATGGGAAATTATCTGTAAATGAAGGTTTAGATTGTTTACGCTACGAAAATCACCGAACACTTGCCGGAGGATTGTCACGCCATGTTTGATGACAACGGATGGTAATTCATGGGTAAGTGCAGCCCCAGTTACTTCAGTCGCTTAAATAGGGGCAATGTCCAGTGATGTCGAGTCGTGAACCGTGGAGTATGCTTCAGAAAAATGATGATCAACTGTCAAATTTGAAGGGTATACTCCCTGTTAAGACCTTATCTGATTGGTGGTTTGGAACATGAATTTTTATGACTTTCCATTCAGTTGGGAATGTCATCATCCCAACCGTCGAACTCATATTTTTCAGAGGGGTAGGTTGAAACCACCAACCAGATTCCCATGATATTCCCACTATATCCTGTTATATTCCGATATATTCCCATTAAAGGTCCCTAGGTATACTCCCTGTTAAGACCTTATACACACGAACCAGATCCAACCAGTATAAATGGATGATAACTGGGGTAATTACCCCTATGACTGTGGAAATCTCCATATATAACTGGAATAAACTATCCAGTGCCAGTTCTACACTTCTACACCGATTTTTTGGCCAAAGCAAAGACTTGATCAGCAGTGATGCATCCGGGAAGAATCGGGGATTGCGCAGCAAGGCTAAACAAAGGCCGTTATAGCGTCAACGTTCAGCAAGGATCATTGGAATCATATGGATATTAATATGGATATGGATATTGGAATCATATGGACATATAATCTATGGTAGACATATAATCTATACTTCATTGGGTGTTATCTTTGATTTGCTGAAGATGATTTGTTTATTATTTTTCCATATGGGAAATCCACTACGACTGGGGAATGGATGAAGGGAATAGTTGTTATTTTTTGGTGGTTCCTTAAGCAATTCCATAATATGGATATTGAATGATATTGATATTATCATATCCAGTAACAAAGAGGACATACCTACAGGCGATACAACGGGCAATATGTTACTGTTTGATAGGAAATTGGTTGCTGAGTACAAACCGTTCAGAACGCTATAGAACTGTATTTGGATCAATGTCAGTAACTTGGGACTTGCCAAAAAGAGTCTGGATATACCCTCTGGTTATGTCAAAATAGCTATTGAAAATTGCCATTTATAGTGGATTTTCCCATTAAAAATTGTGAGTTTCCATAGTTATGTTAGTTTACCAGAGGGTAACTTTCAAAATCAATTTGCCTGGCGTTTTCAAGTCTATTTTCCTTTTCACCGCAAACAGGAGTCGTTACATAAGCAATCTGTATTGACTGATAACTTGGGAGTGGAAAAAAACACGTTCTAAGGTTGGTACTTTGCACATGCTTCGTGAACGGCTTTTACTGTACATGTTTAATTAAGGAATTCTGAATTGAAACATAGAATACGTACCACACAGAATATACTGCATTATGTATGTATATATATATGTGGTACATGTGGTATTCTGTGTTGGACTTGCAGCCAGCATGGTAAGTAAATGGCTTGTAATCAGCCTAAAATCCTCGCAGGCATTGGGGAAACCTGAGTGGTTTCAAGCTGGTGGAGGTTCCTTTGAACAAACATCTCACCACCGGAGAGCGGCTGAAGAACTTTGGCTTCACTTGGATTGGATCTGGATGTTTGAACATGGGGATAGAAACAGAAAGCATGGGAGAATAGCGTTTGTAACGCATGGCAATGCAACAAGATGCTATAATATGGTATGAAATATATGATAATATATGTATATAATATGATGTATATCCTATTGCAGGTTCTGTTTGTTGGGTGTAATGTCCGTAAACTGATTCGATATACGATAAACCATTGAATTTGCCTAGTCAGATTCCAACTTGCCATCATAAATCAAACAGCAATCCCCATTTTGGTTGGTAGCATCTCATTATCCTATTTCAACGGAACCTGTTTGGGTTTCAGGGAATGACATAACTATCCCAAGGAACCGCAACGATAGGGAGCTTGAGGAGTTGTCGGCCGAGGACGCGGCAAAGTACCTGTTTTTACCCAGGGGGATTTGAGAATGATTTCCAATTTGGATGATTAATGGTGATTGAACCATGAAAACAGGGGATATACCCTCTGGAAATTTAACGTAGCGAACAATTATATATAACAAGGGTTTGTTGGTTGATGATTGTAGGGGGGTGCTGTATACTTTCCATTTTGGTGTCATAAGTTTGTCCGGAACGGGTGGATAAAAATACAATGTGGAAAACCGGGTACCATTTTTACCCCCAACGTCTGATGGTTCATGCCCATGACTCTGGTGATATAAAGCGGTTGGTTGATGTCATTGGGTTTACCCTCTGGTAAACTAACATAACTATGGAAAATCACCATTTTTATGGAAAATTCCACTATAAATGGTGATTTTCCATAGCTATGTTAGTTTACCAGAGGGTATATATTATATTACATTGTCACAATTTGAGTCATCGCATCTTATTGGCATGTTTGGATATGAGCTCATATATGTTAATGGGGAAGTTGACGTTATAATGATAACCCGTGTTTTTTGGACACATCATATTTTTGGACAAACTCAGACAAAGCCATGTCTCAGGGTTTTGATAGATTGGATCCTGTCAAAAAAACAAAACATATAGTTGATTTTTATCTCTGATTCGAGTTTGATGCTACACATTGGAATAAATCAGACAGTTCCTCTCCTGATATGTTCAGCTAAGACTTGCTAAGAGGTCTAGTTGCTAAAACTTGACCCCCCAAAGCCTTGGAGCAGCCAGAATTCGTTGGATGATTTTTCCCAGTGTGTTGCGAAAGCAAAATTCTTGGCATGTGCTTCAACTCTGCCAGCTGCATGGGACCTGTCAGCAATGGTTGAGAATATTGATATTGGATGATATTGGCATTCTGGAAATATTGATATTAGATGATATTAGATGATATTAGATGATATCAGATGATATTAGATGATATTAGATGATATTAGATGATATTAGATGATATTAGATGATATTAGATGATATTAGATGATATTAGATGATATTAGATGATATTAGATGATACTAGATGAAATTAGATGAAATTAGATGATATTAGATGATATTAGATGATATTAGATATTAGATGATATTAGATGATATTAGATGATATTAGATAATATTAGATGATATCAGATGATATGAGATGATATTAGATGATATTGGATGATATTGGATGATATTGGATGATATTGGATGATATTGGATGATATTAGATGATATTAGATGATATTAGATGATATTGGATGATATTATGATATTAGATGATATTGGATGATATTATAGCAATGGTTGAGGACATTGATGAACACATGAAAATCATTCGGGATTTCCCATTTCTTCGGTGACATTTCTTGATGTCTTCCAGTTTCAAGGTGAGTGTTCAACGATGGGCAGCGTATTTTCTTTTTTAAAAACAGGATTTCTGGACATATAGTTGGTATATAATTTCTTCTAATATCTATGGTATATAAAGTTTATAACGGATATATGATATATATATAATAAATGTAATGCATATACAAGTGGAGTGGAGTGTGTAAAATCCTCCCGCTTCCTTTTTCGAATCCAAAAGAGTGCCCAAGTGATTCTACCACCTTTCTCCAGCTGGAGAATCAAGCTTTATGAGTTGTTGGTCCATTGGTGGTTAATAAACCTTAACAAAGCCTTGTTATTGGGGGAATTGGGTGTTATCTTGGATTTGCTGAAGGAAAAAACATGTCCATATGGGAAATCCGCTACGACTGGGGAATCGATGAAGGGAATAGTTGTTATTTTTTGGTGGTTCCTTAAGCAAATCCATGATATGGATATTGAATGATATTGATATTATCATATCCAGTAACAAAGAGGACATACCTACAGGCGATACAACGGGCAATATGTTACTGTTTGATAGGAAATTGGTTGCTGAGTACAAACCGAAGAACGTAGACTGAACTGTATTTGGATCAATGTCAGCAACTTGGGACTTGCCAAAAAGAGTCTGGATATACCCTCTGGTAATTTAACATAGCTATTGAAAATGGCTATTTATAGTGGATTTACCCATTAAAAATTGTGTTTTTCCATAGCTATGTTAGTTTACCAGAGGGTACCTAGTTTCCCACATTCTATCCCAACTATATCCACATTAATCATTCTACTTGCACAGATACAGAATACATACAAATATATATATATATATATACACAGATATCGATTACATACACGTTATATTGTATACCCATCATATTACCATTTGGTCATAGGCCAGGGTATGCAAATGATACACTAGTCACTAGTGTCTAAATCTGTGTATATATATATGTAAATTCAACAGTATGTGTATATATCCATTACAACCCAAAACTTATCATCATAGTCTCATTATAATATACTCATTGTCTATATAATATTAATTATTATAAGATAGATTCACTATTATATATATACATACATATCTTTGCATTATATACCAACCCAAGAATACACTATACTGTACCCATTACAAACAGAAAAATACATGATCTTTCAATCTACATCCTGCAGATCTGCAGGAGCTGTCTGAGGACGAACTCTTTGTGGATGAGTTCATGAGAGCCTCGGAGGTCGGGCCGTTTTCGGGCGGCGTCTCGGATGGGTGTAGAGACACCTTATTTCGGAAGATCCAGCTGGAACAGATGAAAAAATGTTGAGGACATACTGTAGTTATAGTTTTGAAGGGTAGTTTCTTCAAATGGGCTGGTTCTTCCACTCTGGGCATGTCTGTTGCGTCATGCACGATGAAGGAAGCATTTGGAGCGCAAATACCTTGTAGAAACGTGTAAACAACCGTCCATGAATGAAGACATACGTGTTGTTTTAATTCAGTTCAAGTGAGTAGCGTTTTGTCTTGATGCAGAAAAGTAGATGAAGTGGGAACTCCACAAGGCTCCCATGTAGGTTGTGTAGGTTGTGTAGGCATCGGCGCGACGGCTCGTTTTAGCCTACACAAAGCGTAGGCTTTGTGTAGACACTCGCTGGCAACAGTTAGAACTCATTTGAGCAGTGTTCAAAACCCCTGTTGGGTGATGATTATAGGGGATCATACTACCCAATATATTGGGGACTACAATAATCCAATAGGGAAATCCCTATAAACCAACCAGTATTTTGTCTTTGTTAGTTGGATATTTGTGGCTTGTGGTTCCAAAGCCTCATTCCACAATTGAGAACAAAAACAGCCATGGCCGCTTAGTAGGCAAAGCCATACCCCGCGTAGGCTATCTCACGCAATGGCGTAGGCTCGGCGTAGACAGTTGCGTAGGCGATATGTTAGTGGTCATCGAAAGACAACGATAAAGGACACTACTCAAGTGAGCAGAAGAAACCAACATGAGCCTAGATCTAGCATGAGCTAACCACAAACATGGTGTGAGCAGAACAAAGTGCTCATTGAATTACTGAATGCTCACTTGATTATCTAGATATACACATGGTACGCACATAGTTTGGTACCTTCCAAAAATTCCAAAACGTGTCACTTGGAGGAGAAGATGACGGAAGATTCAATTCTAGATGCTGTAAGTCTTGTTGCACAGCTGGGGTAATCTATCATTTAGAGCCTTGAATCTATTGCTGGACTTCTGTTGGCATAGTGGCCTGTTGGCGCAGAGTTGTAGGTCACTAGTTTCTGTGGCAAAACTATGACCCAACCCCAGAGCCAGTTGTAGATGGGATTTACTCAGTTACCTTCCAGTAAATTAACAGTTCGACCCTGCCAGATAGGGCTTGGAAGATTAGTTTCCACTAAAAACATGTGATTTTCAGGATCTATGTTAATTTTCCAGAGGGTAAATATTGTTTTTTTTTTCCTAACCTGGCAATGGACAAAACAGAAAACCTTTTGGTGTTGTTGTTACAGTTGGCGAAGTGGAAGAATCAGCATGTCAAAAGCACTCTAAATCATGTCTCACTAAATGGGCAAGTTTGCTTAACACAGTGGAGTAAATTGCCAGAGGGTTTGAATCCACCATTATTATAGTTAAATCAGCTATCATCATAGACATGTTATCATATTCAAATCCACAAATTAAATCAGCTATCCAACTATCATTGTTTCAATATTTTAATACTTTAAATCCACCCTATATATATACATATATATATAAATCCACCATTATATAAATCCACCATATATATATATATATATATACGGCAAATGCCTGGGTTTTGCCCGGACCCGCAATGACGACGGGCGACGCATCATCATCATATATATATATATATATATATATATATGTACATATATATATATACATATATATATACATATATATATATACATATATATATAGAGAGAGAGAGATGGTCGTCCGATTGACACCTCCATGGCTAGTTCGATGAACTTCCCAGCCAGGCACAGCTGGATGACTTAGAGAGGCGGATGTAAGTGCGACGCAGAAATTGGTGGATCTCTCAGAAAGAAAATCTTGCAGAGGTCTTGGGCAGATAATGATCTCAGGGTTTTTTCAGCACCATATAGAACCATACTTCGAATCCATTTAGATTACTGGGAATACTTCAGAGTACATAAGATAAGGCACGAAAAAAGGACACCTGACCACGAACCACTTAGGCTTCATGGGATGATCGTCTCACTTTTCAGTCGCCACGAAGCCGCGTGCCACGAAGTCGCTGTGATGGAGCATGGCACAATCACCACTTGAGCCATATACGACATATACGACAGATACCCCTGCTGAATTTCTGGGGTGAACTATATGGGATCTAACGGATCTAAGCACCAAATTAGTGTTTTTGCATGCTTAATAGCTTAAAAGTGATGTTGATACTTGATATGGGATGGTTGATTCTTTATTGATCGGCTATGAAGCGTGGTTTTCATCTATCTGGTTGGGATAATGACATACCCCACTATGATCCGGGAGACCGTTTTTAACCAACCAGTATTATTGTTCAAAGCTCCTTTGGGTACATCAACAAATTGTGTCCCTCACAAACACACAAACAATACCAGCTCAGCGGTTTTTTAGTATAAGATATACGTGTTGTGTATCCTTAGCTGCTTAGCTTCGGACACAGCCATTTCACATGTTTTTTGCTCGGAGACAGAATGAGAGGCTACTGTACCAAATCTTTGCCATCCATTTTCATAGGGCTATCAAATCTGATGAACATACAGGTTTAAGTTTATGTTGTTCATGATGCAAAGAGTTTTTTCAACAGTGCATCATTGCATCTTTTGAGCAACAGCTTCCGTGGTGAATTATTTTTTAGTTGCAATGGAGCAAGGTGACATCAGTGACATCTACATCAGCTGGATATTATTGGTACTGATGTCATATTATTGGTACATCTACATCGATATGATTGGTATCAGTGACATCAGTGACATCTACATCTACATCTAGACATCTAAAGTGAGTACTGTCTATGATTTTGGTGATGAGAAGTTCATCGAGGATGTAGGATATGTAGATATATGTAATCAGTGGCCATGTCTCCATCATGGCGAGACTGGGCGGCCTAAAGTTGGCCCCTGTGCATAAGCTCGGTCTGGTACCATTGCGCAATAGAAATGGCGGTTTCGGTATATGCGGCCCTTCCGAAGATTTTCGGAGGTTTTTCTGAAGGACTGAAGGATTAAATACTAGTGGTAATTATATATATACTGTAACATTATGTATAACTCTGTATATATATATACATATATACATATATATATATATATACATATATACATATATATACATATATATATATATATATCTCATGTCATTTCTGCAATTGAATAAAAAGGCATGTAGTATACATATAGTAAAAATTGACTAGTTTCATCAGCCAGGCCAACCCTGCTATACCCTGCTGGGAATACTTGGACCCTCAAAGTTTTGCGCCACCTGGACCATGAGTCCAGACAGTCTCATTATCACAGATGTGTCAGCATTTTCTAAAGGGACACAATGGGGAATCGTATAGTCCCCATTTATGGTTATATCATGTATGAGCATGTCATATAATGAAACCAGATTTATCTATATATGCATTTATCATTCATAAATGATAACCATTTATCTATATATTTATCTACTGTATATATCATACAATGATAACCATTCATTTGTCACCGTATATCTATATATTTAGGGTGAAGCATGGGGATTATATATCATGAAATATGATTTCAACTACTATATAGCATCGTATAATATAACCCATATGCTCCATGTATGGTACATTTTCCTGCAAAACCGGGGTATTTTGTTCGGGCAAATGTGGGTAGATATTCCATACATGGAGCATATGGGTTATATCATGGGAATATCATGGGAACCATTTATTTGTTCGAGGCACATTAAAAGAAATAAAATCAATAAATACTGGTTTACTGGGATATACAATAGTGATTGGGGATATAACGCCAATAATGATTATATAAGCAAAATACATCAAAATACAATATATGGGTATGTGTCAAAACCCATAATCGTTACCATCTTTGGGGGAATAAACAGCCATTAAGCAGCTATCTAGTCTCAGGGTTTTGTCTCATAGCCATATAGTGATTCATAAACCTTTTAATGATGGGATGTATAATTGGGATGAGCGTGGTTTTTCGGGAAGTAACATGGCGGAAGATCATGGGAGATGGGAAATATATCGAAATATGATATACCGAATATACCGTAATGGCTGGCTTGGAGATCCGTATCGAAAAAAATGCATTTAAATGGGAAACTACTGTGGATGGGCCAGCGAAATCCTGCACCAGTTGATGGTTTATCCCATGAATTATAGGGTTTGAACCATCCGAGGTGGTGCAGGATTTCTTCCATCCACAGTAGTCTATGAATGGGGAATTGTCCAGCAAGCCATGTTTGCCAGAGGGTAACCTTGCTCCCGGACTGGGGACCTTCGATGAACTGTGGCGGTGTTAGCAATGGCACTTTGCATCTTACTTGGTACTGGTGGGGAACACTGAGGGTACAGACTGGTTTCCGTAATGATTTTCCAAACTAGGGCAGCATTGATCCGCAGATGCTAAGTCAATCTAAGTCAATAAGTCATTGTTTTTATCGTATCTTGAATCTTGTGTCAACCGATCACACTCAGTCTCAAGCCGGAAAACAGATGACATTGAAACATTTGATTTAACTGTGCTTACACTGGATATAAACGCACAAGCAGATTGCAACACATATGCTTTTTTTACACACAGGCCAATCCGGTTTGGGCACAAGTTTTGGAGAATATGGAATTTTTATCTACCGTACTTCGAATCAACACACACAACAGCAAAACACACAGAATGTCATTCACAAGAACAGAAACGCCAAAAAAAAGACACAGAAATGCCAAAAAAAACGATACATAAATATCAGACATGCCAAAAAACGATGCAAGTATGACGCCCCCCCAATTCTGTTAGTTGGTTTATACACGCCACAGTCAGCCACACCCGTGGCGGCGCCACGGCGCCATGGGTCAGGACTTAGCGCGCCTGGGTCGGGGCCTCGGGGCTGCCCAGATTTTCGACGGATATACTATACTATACATATATATTGTACATATATACTATCTACTATATATATATATACTATTATTACTATTATTGTTATTATTATTATTACTATTATTATTGCGTACACACTATATTATATATGTACTGTATATATAATACATATACTAAAGATATACTATATGTATAGTATATATACTATAATAGATAGAGTACATATACAGTATATAGAGTGTATATATATATAATTACTATAGATATATGTATACTCTATACATCATATTTTTATATTATATATAGATACTATATACATATATAAATCTATACTATATATATATATATACTATATACTCTAAACTATGTTTATATACTGTATATATATATATATACAATGTATATATGTATATACACTATATAGTTCTATATCCTTACTCTATAGATATACACACTTTTCATGTACTGTTTATATCTATATATAGAGATTTATAAGTCTGTAAATACACACACCACACCATCACTACAAATAGAATTCCTTTTTTTAGTGGATATTTATAAACATATGCACCTACCATATATCCTTTGAGCAGACTATACTCTAAATATATATGTATACTCGGGAAATCATGGGATATAATGGTGTATATTTGGAGAATTCAACTGACTTCACTGCAACATTTGGAACTATCCCAGAATGGTTGAACTGTTTCAGGTTGATGAAGTATTGATATTTGGTGTAATTCAGCTAGATATGCAAAGGTTGGTCTAGCTTTATAACATCCGAAGTCTCTCGGATGGAGGTTTTTCAAAAATATGTTGTTATTTTTTAATGTTGTTATTTTTAATGTTTTTGATGTGATTTAGATATGATTTGTTGTTATGATTTGCTTCCTGCTTTTGCAGTTATAATTCAAAATTGTGATTTTTATGGGATTTGCGAGTTCCATTTATAATATCATAATTTGCAAGTTCCAATCTGCAGGACATTTGTGATAAATTTGCAAATCATTGTTATAATCAGATGCTATTTCCATGCAAGTTGAGACAGTCTCCTGAGTCTCCTGTGCACCTTTTTTTCGCTTGCTTTAGGTGAGGAAATGCGGATTCCTCAATGGCTTGGGCAAAAAAACTTGGGAAAACACTAGGTCACCCTCAGCGTTTCAAAATCGTATCAACACCATATCAAAATCATATCAAAACCACAAACACCCTCGAGAAATCGACCAAAAGCCTGTCCCTGGGCTGTTTCTGTTTCCTTTTTTGAAGCCAACCCACCAGAACCATAACAAAATCAAATCAAAATTATCAAAACTGTATCAACACCGTATCAACACCATATCAAAATCATATCAAAACCACAAAAACCCTCGGGAAATCGACCAAAAGCCTGTCCCTGGGCTGTTTCTGTTTCCTTTCTTGAAGCCAACGCATTGGGAACCCTGAATCACTGAAAAAGGCGCTCCGTTCCCAAACCATATCAAAACCATATCTAAACCACAACCCAAACCATATCACAAACATATCAAAACCATATTGAAATCATAAGAAATAAGTCCTGATTTTGGCTTCCTAGAGGGATTCCAGGGTTATAAATCTAGCTAGTACTAGAACTTGATTTATGGTCATGTTTTATCAAATGCTTTCAATTAGACCTATCTACTTGCGTTATTTTCATGATCTTTATCATATTCCTCTATTCATCGACTTAACCGCACATGCTGTTGAACATGATCATCCTGATATGTTCTTGATAACAAACATAACATAATGACAATAGTATTGATAAGTTCTATCATATTCAGATCCAATGGTCATCATGAACCGCTACACATGTGAGTATAATGGTGATTGCATACCAAGATCATAGTATGTTATGAAGTTAGATGTATCACCGACGGTTGTGATCCAGTGGTTTAACCAGTCACTGATGGTGACCGTCAACTTAATCTCTAGTGACTCTAGTGACCTTCACATAATTACTTGTTCATTATCAATTTAATAATGACTATAGTTATGCTATTTATCACGGTTTCCCAAGTCATGGGGGTACTCCTAGTTAATCCATTTCAATGTTTTTTTTTCCATGAAATAAACCATACCATACATGTTAAGGGGATCTCCCATGGAAACCCCATTAATGGTCACAGGCAATGAGTGCGACTGCTGGGTCCGGGGCCCCAGGGATGCCGCAACGTTGGCATGGGCATGTTGATGGCTTCATTTTCTTCGATATTATTTTACATGGGATATATGAGATATACATGCATATATATATATATGTATATGTATATGTATATGTATATATATATATATGCTAGCCCCCCCCCTAAGATCTACTTTTGATGCTCTTCTGGAGACGTACATGGTCAAACTCAGTGCACACTTCAATAAAGGGTGCAGCAAGTTCATCAGATATGGTCAAACTCAATGCACACTTCAGTTGAGTGTGCAGTGAGTTCACCAGACATGATCAAACTCAATGCACACTTCAGTTAAGTGTGCAGTGAGTTTGATCACTTGAAATTTTGTGAGCAGATGTGGATCTACTTTTGATGCTCTTCAAGAGACATACATGGTCAAACTCACTGCACACTTCAGTTAAG
>Ga0126342_10001383_pt1 | contig 33837 bp, 38 predicted proteins | sample Cyp1metagenome_FD_92528 | JGI IMG/M metagenome (GOLD analysis project Ga0126342, IMG submission 92528) | Coral microbial communities from Lord Howe Island, Old Settlement Bay, Australia - Cyphastrea 1 metagenome | ecosystem: Host-associated > Invertebrates > Cnidaria > Coral ...
ACTCTTTCTCTTCTACTCTTCTTTCTTCTAATCTTTCTCTTCTCTCTGCCTCTTCCCTGCTCTGCTTTTCATCTGTCCATATTGTCGGAAGTTTGACTTCTAAACTTCCTTCGACAATATATGATTTTATTATATTTTATTCGTTTTATTATATTGTACACAACAGGCGTCAGGGCGGGGGGGACATCATAACCATATATTTACAGTTTAAATAAAATATACGTATATATCGCATATAAACTAAATCTAATATCGTAATTACGTAAATTTTATTTGATATTTATATATTATGATGTATACGTGAATACAGATTACATTCTCTTTTGATATCTATATAACATGTATGTATATATAATCTAGTTGTATATTCATGTATATTCAATATTTCAAAACATTTCAGACTTATATATGAGCATCTTTTTCACTCTCTTTCAAAAGGATCGTGGACCTGCAGAGGATTATTTCAGAATTGTGGTTGTCATATGTCCTAATTACTTACAATACGTACAATTAACAGCGTATTGTCCATCTTTATCAATAAATCAAATAGGATCTTTCAACCTTGAAAAAAGCACCGCAGTAAGGATGGTGCGACAAAGTGGAGCTGTTCACTTCCGAAGACCCATACCTCAGCGTAGAAGGCATGAGAGATGACGCTTGCTCTTGTGACAAGGAAGCCTGCAGTCCACTTATGTGTGAACAAAACACATATCTCCCCTCTGTGTGTATCACCGCTTTTCTGTGCAAATATTTATGAAGAGGGTGCCATCCATCTCCCCCTCGCCTCTGCAAAAAGAAAGATAATCAAACATGAACCTGGCAGGGCGCAGGGTATTCGCTTCTTTTTCACTAAGCCCATCATGGGAAAAATGGGACTTATTGTTCCATCTTCTTGGTTGGAAGTGCTCCTGACAAACTCCAACATGAAGCCAGTGGTTTACTTCCGGCATCTCTCTGAGCAATGAGCAAGTCACCTTTCCATTTCTGTTGGCAATACATTTGCTGCCAAGTTTGCAATGAGGGGATATGTAAAACAAGAAGGCCGAGACCCAGCTTATTTATAGGTTTTTTGACAAAGATATGATTCTCTGCCAAACAAGCGATCTCATATTCTCGTAGCTTTCTCTCTGGCAAAGGCCGTGTCGCTTACCTCGGAACCTGTACCAAGTCCAGCCTACCAGAAGCATGAAGAAGTGACCAGCGAACTTCCATGCGCCCATTTCAGACCTGTCGCTCACTGCCAAGGAGCTCACTTGATGTGCGCACAACCGTGCAACCATGTGCAACATTGTGCAACCTTTATCGTAACAGTCTCACCCATACCATTCCTCCCCTTAATATACCCTAAAATCCAACAAATTGCTGCAAAGATCTGCAAAGGCTTGACTTCCCCGGCACCAAACTGACACCAAGCTGCTGTGCAAAGAAGCGCGCCCAACCACTCGTTTGCGCACTAACGTACAGGAGCAAACAGCAGCCTGCAGCTGCTAAGGGTGGATGTCAATGGTCGAATTCTAGGGAATGTCTCGTAGATACTCATGGATATCCGATACTGTACCATTTACACACACTAGATCAAGCACAAGATCAAGCACAAACATGTTCAACTGTTGGCGTGAACTGCTTGTGGGCTATCTTGCGAAACCGCAATGTGAGCTGTAGGCAAGCTGGCAGCAAAGAAGATATTCAAGCATGTGTTCAATCGAACAATGTCAAATGAGTGCAGATTCTGGGTTAACAAATGCTTGATATAAAAGGACTGCACCAACACCCCCTCGTGTTACCCGATGTAGCTTTGCTCGGAGAGCACGTGTCCAATATTTAAACAGCGATTTAAAAAGCGACTCCCAACTTTTTGCCTGCAAGAAAGCGGAAGAGAATGCCCAGCAGCAGTAGAGGCGCCGGCTAAGTTTCAGTGACGGTTGAAACACGACACTTTTCTGATCTTTTCTGTGATTCTCTCACGAAAGAGGTCCATCGGTCCATCCTTTCAAATCCTTTCAACACAGAACAGTCAGTTCCTGGTCTGTGAGGGCCAGCCCAACTGCAAAGACATAGTGACAGAATGCAGCAAGCCAACCTTGTTTGAAGCCTCTCGTATGTGGCACATGCTGATGACAGTCAGTCATAAGTCACTATTGTTTACTGTGACTCCGCACGGAACAAACCCATCCTCGATTCTGTATCCAAGCCTGAGATGAGCAACGCCGTTCATCGCCCCAGCAGGACAGCAAGCTCAACACGCAATGGCAAAACGTCAACTGTTGCAACAACCCGCAGCCTGTTGAAGGGTCTCAATGGAGCCCTCCTGGCGTGTCTGGCTTGCTGCCTTTTTGAAACCTTTCAATGCAACCCTTAGAATTCAATCTCTAGTGACAACTCTGCGTACCCGTGGTAAAAATGTCTTTTGGTGTATTGCAAGTAAGTCGTCGATTGTGTAAGTTTTCCTCAAACCATCCGAAATTGGCACAACATGGGTCATTAAATGTCCCCATTGAACATCACCCAACCATTAGGTATATGGTCTATAATGGCTACTATAAGGTGATGTCCAATATACCCAAAATGGGACAGTTACCAACCCCTGCACAATTTCACGGGGAAACCAATGGTATTGGGGTCCCCTATTTTATCAAACTGCGATAATTAGCAACGATCTGCGCCTGCATTCCGGCCAGGGAATTTTTGCAGCTGGAAAGGTAGGCGAGGTCGTAGCCCTGGCGCTGTGGTGCACAGCGCAATGCCTTCTTCAGCTACTTCTGCAGTGCAACGAGCTGTTCTTATGCTGTTATTATGTTGGGATAGACTGACAAATCAACTCGGGATTGTATGGGATTGTTGGGTTCATCACATTGCACATCTTTTTAGGCTGACACTTTGAATTAGTACGAGTGCATATGAATGCAATGGATCAAGTGGGTGCAAGAAGGTGAAAGCAGGCTTCATGGCCTTGCTTCGCATGGCGCTAGCTGCGCCGTTTCTGGTCAAGGGTGTCAATCCCGGCATCTGGCGGAACAGTCTGCTCGGACAAAGCCCAAGGGGATGCTTATTTGACGTTTGCTACATGTCAGGCACCTACTTTCCTTCGAATCAAGTTTGTTCGAAAATCGGTATTATCCTATAAATCTCCACATCTAATCACTTGGTTTTTACTCAGTTTTTACATGGTTTTTTCCAGCGTCGTCCACCCTCCCAGGACCCGCCTCAGCAGTGAGGTAGTAGCCCCAAAGCCACCGGATGGGACTCAGAGCTGGTACCATCCAACCTGCCGCTGCCACTGGTGCCACTGCCGCACTGCTGGTCGTGGCAATCCAAAAAGGGAACGAGTTACTTGGTGAAAATCTATGAACATCTTTGGCGATGTTTCATTGTTTATCCCTTTTCGGATCTTTTACCAGAGTTTTAAGATGCTTTAAGTGATTCCAGCTGGAGTGTTTTTCCATCTCTGACCTCTTCCATCAAACATGGCTGCCATCTCACTGAGCTGAGGCCTTGGTTTTTGAGGCAGCATTTAGCAGCATGACAATCCATTCTCAATCTGTCATAGAAACCAAACCCTTGCAACGTTTCAATGGCTCCAATTCCACACATGGCTCTCATGGATTGTGATAATTCCCTGTATTGGATAATACAGACACAAACAAATATACTCATCAATCAACAGGGATTTTGAACACTGCTCAATTCCACACAATGGTCCACTTCTTTCTCAGCAGCCGGACTGGTAAACGCCAGCAGTGCAGAAGGACAGGAAGGACGTCACAACTGCACTCATCTGTGCGGCTCCTGAAGGCATGGCATGGCAGCTTTGCCGTCCCAAAGTTTGGGGCCGCCTGGACTCACACATGATTCAGCTTTGGTAGGAACATCTAGGACATTACAGCACAATCCACATTTCAAGGCCAGTGTCTCTTGAACAATGCAATAACATATATATATATAATAACATGCACAACATCTAACTGATCAGATGTTTTTCGCAAGGCGGTCGAAAATATTCGAAAAATGACCCTTTCCCCATTTTATTCCCACATCCTGGAGACAGGATGATGCTGAAGATGTAGTTCAAGCCAAAGACCTGTCCATGTCGCGACATGTTGTGATTTGATGTGAAAAATGGGCTTCAACCTGGTGAAAAAATGTGAAAAACCTGGGTTGCTGGCGGCAAAAACGAAGGCCCAAGCGCCGGCAAAGAGCTGATGCAAAGGGATCTGACAACCACTTGCATAGCCATAGGCTGCGGCGAAAACCGCTGAAGACAATGTCACCTGCCATCTTCAAAGGAGTCTAGTCTCATTGCGCGGGTCATCCACGGGTGGCAGGTGTGTACGTCACTGACAAACAAAGCTGACAAAATTGAAAAAGCTGACGTTGGAATATTTTGGAATCCTTTGTCAACCCTTTCAATAGATTGGAAGTTTGGTGCCACAGCTCCTGTTGACGTTTTGCTCTGAAATGCAGTGGAAGGGCAAGAATTGTTGTATACATTGATCATCATTGATCATCATTGATCGTCATTAATCAAAACATATCAAACCAACGGTCAAACATGACAAATCATCTCACCCAGAAATGCTGGTGATTTGCTGTGGCGAAATCGCCTCAATGTATGCTGCCAAGTCTTTGGCCACAAAGTAGGCGATCATTGGCATTCCAACCTGCGGATCTCCCAGTCACATCAGTCACAGTGCCGATGTCTGGATCTAACTGCACCAAAACTGCACCAAAACTGCACCAAAAGCATGCCAAAAATGATCAACAACTTCGATTTGAAATAGATGGACCCGTTGATACCATCATTGCTTGTCAAATAGACTATGTAGTGCGACAGCCTGGGAACCCAAAGATGTATTGAAATGATTTCGAAATGCCAAGAAACTTCCAGAATTGCCGAGGCCCTCTTTCAATTTTTTTTTCGAACACTTCCACCATGTGATCCGAGCTCCCCAGCCCTTGCTTCTCGCCAGGTGATCAGAAGGTCACCGCCTCATCCCAGTACATGGGAATCACCATGAATCACCTATAGGATACCTATAGGATATATGTGCATTTCCAATCAACAAGTATCAACATCTGAATCATCTGAATCAATGTGGAAACTGTACCATCTGGCAACTCACACCTTTGTGGAAACTCAAAGTCTTGGCACCGCACCAAAGATTTGCTGTGCCGCCACTCCCTGCAGTGAAATCTTATTCAGTAGCTCTATGGGACACAAGACGGAACTGGCATGAACAAACAAATGTTTCGGGCTCTTTCAGATGTTGCAGCGTTGGGATCCATCGGGATGAACCATGAACCTGCAACAGCATGAGGAAGAGGGAGGCCAAAGCAGCTTGCATCTCAAACTGATCCTGGCCGCATCTCCAAACGTTCGACTTCATGGGTCACAGATCATCACAGATCTGGGAATTTCAGCAGGATGCCGCAACCGGCTGCGACTTCGTGGCTTAGATTCTGCCATACAAATCCTCTCGTAGCCACAAATTGGACACCGTGATGCTGCGTGTCCAGTCTCTCGTAGGTCAAGATGAGGCAGAGTAGTAGGACCGCCACAGCGCAAAGGCTGTAGTTGATGGCCAAGGTTACGGACCTGGGAGAACCGCAAGTGACCAAGAGACCCACAACATGGCATTCTCTGAGAGTATCCAAGCGGGGGAAGCATACACCTTGTGCAAGTTTTGCCGATCATTAGGGACATCTGAGGCTTGTGACGCCCTGATGGTTTGCAGAATGCATCGATCCATGTAGATGAGCACCTCGACTGCGAAATACTGCGAATGACTTGGACAATTGTACATAACTGATCATAATCGTGATATCTCAACACCTCATCCTTTCAAAAATCAACTTATCAATGACCAGGACCCCAAAAATCCTTTGAATCAGCATTAAAATCAGGACCTTAACCGAGTGGACCATCCTGCACGAGGCGCTGCTCTGAAAAAGGGCTGCCGTTCCCGATGAAATGCACTCGGCGGCAAGGGCGTTTGCTCAATCTTTGCCTGGCGGTTGCACAAAAATACATCCAAAATGAGGGTTTCCATATGTTTCCATAGTCAGGGGGGGCCGTCTCCTCCAAGAAATTGATCTTCCCTTTGGTCCTTTGGTGGTCAGATTTCGAATGGCCAAGTGCACAGTTGACCCCTGTTTCACCAAGCTCACACATCCACCTAATTCCGACGATGTTTGAACATCAACGACTCAGGGCCTGAAAAATGGCCGTGGATTTCCACACACCAATGCACGCCTAGAGCCGCTTGGATGCTAGCAACTGATTGGCGACAACTAGATCAACTAATATCAGCTAGCTATGGGGCATACATAAATTATCATAAACTTTGTTTGGATTTGTTTGGTATTGATATGTATTGATCAATATTGATGATATTGACATCATTTGACATCTGAAGTGTCCGGATTTCCTTCGGTCAACTCACAGGGAAAATTGAGCCACCAACGAACTGGTTTAGGTTTCTGCATGGTTTCTGCCCCTGCCTCCTGATCTTCTGGTGAAGCAATCGCGTCCAACCTAAAGAAAGGCACGTCTGTAAGATTCTGTAAGTATTGACCAATTCTTCCTCCCGGCTTCAGCGATTGACATACGATTCTTGCTGCATGGGATGTTCAAAACGTGTCTTGTTGGGTTGAACACATTTGAAAACTGCAAATGCTGAGATGTGCTGTGACACCCTCTGATTGAAAGGTAGAAGTTTCAAGCTCGGAAAGGGGCACCATAATGATCATAAACTGTCAAGTCATAGGAAGGACACACATCCTCCTTGGTACCCTATTCCAAGAAGCTTTTTGCATACTTTCCCATGTCCAATGTCGCCTATCTGAGAATCAATGGAGACCAAAAATCAATGGAGGGCATGTTGACAAAGGCTTCTGCAGCACATCTGCTGGGTTGCTGTTGTTGCTAAACCTCACCTGGCGGGATGCCATTGATGCCATTGATGCCATTGATGCCATGGCCATGGATGCCATGGGTACCGTGCTGCCATTCAGAGCAAACTGTGTTGATCCTTGACTAGGGCCCCTCCAAATGGGCAACAAACCATGGGTCTCACATGAATCACATGATAGGACATAATGGAGATGGATTGATTTTCGAAGCCTTGGGCTCCCATGGCTCCCAATGAAACGTCACGACTAGCCTTGTCCTCCATCAAATCTCAACAGAGCCAGCAGGACGTGCAACTTCGATTGGAAGTGATCTACTGCACCCTGGCGCAGCAAGAAGCGCCAGTACCATATGTCCAGTGGTGGGCAAACTGTGTCAAACCATTGAGAGGTTCACCCATGATGCTTCTAGGACTGAGCCAGACTGGGAGTTGGAAGTCCCTGACTGCGTAGCGAATAGCCTCTGTTGGCCCAGCATATGCCACGAAACCGCCGACAGCCAACCTGCCCAGCAACAGTTCACCATCCTCTTTGATGACAGGTTTTCAACCCGGATGGTCTGCTCAGATCTGCTACAACATGCTACAGCTACATCTGTGTGTTTGTCAGCTTTTCCACAATTTTCATGTATAATATATATATATACATAGCAATATGATATGCATTGGGACTTCCAGTGCGGGTGCACAATTTCCCCAACCACAAGTGACACTCTGTGAATTTCGAACCCCCAAAACAGTGACTCTAAGTGACACTCTGTGAAACCCTCTGTGAATCCTGACAAAATCAGGTCATCGAAGAGTTGCAACGTATCGTAGCGTGGCTGGTGGATCACTGCCACCACCTCGCGTTGCGCAGTCACAGAATCCGTCTCTCCCGGATTGAGCAAATCTTCGGATTCATATCGCCGCTTCTGCGGTTGGAAGAAAGCTAATGAACAGTATTTGAAGTATACATCATGAGCATGTATATATTTATACATATACATGTTTATATATATATACACGTATATATACATACTATACAATATACAATATATATTATACACATTGTATTATATACATATCAGATAACATTACATGACATTACATATCCATAACAACCAACCATCCTTTAAGCGCGACCAACACAAACTCCAAGCATTTCTGAGGCCCGAACTGTTGACCCCAACCGTGCCTTGGTACACCGAGTCCGCTCACCGACGCATTCCACCCACGCAGCGCCGGGTCTCCGCACGGCAGCTCCGTTGAGGCAGCGAACCACCTGGCCCAGTGGCCAATTTATGGGTGACATGTTGGGAAACATTGGGAAGTACTGGGAATGGAACACATATGAACTATAGGAACTAATATATCTAATATGACATCATATATCATCATATGAACATTATGAACCAACATTACATAAATGATAAAAACAATAACTGGGGGCTAGTGGGACACAACAATAATGATAAACCATAGAACGTATGACTCAAACTCAATCTAGTTGATGTAGCACACACAAACACACAAACACACATGACATTACCTTTTTCGAAGCCCACAAATGGGGCTCCACTTGTCGGCCTCGTGAGAAGTGGTGCTATCCAAGCCGCTGGTTGGCTCGTCAGCAAAAAGCAACAAGGGTTGTGCCACCAACTCCATCCCCTGGCGATGTGCGATGGCGTCATATGGGGCGACAGTGGCTGCCGAGACAGCTGCCGATCTGAGATGCTCTGAGCAGCTGACAATGGAGACACGCTTCCTCGGAGAAGGGAATGTCATCTGCAGCTGGATCCAACCTTTCTGGTTTAGAATATCAAAACACCATCCAAAACACCATCCAAAACACATAACCAGTTCAGAAGGATTCAAAATCGGATTCCAACGGTTGGAAAAAGGTCTAAGCGCTGACCCTCCACACCAGAGTCGAGAGTAGTCTTCAACTAGTGAGGTTCACGAACACACCTTGAACTTTAACAGCATCCTATTGAAACAAAATATCTAATATGTATATACATATATAATTATATATATTATATATGATATGCCTGTCTAACATGATATAAGCTACACGAAGCTACACCATGTGGAGATTCCATGTGAGTACTGTACCACCGTGTGCCCCGCCAAATTCTGAGCACCCCAACCGTTGACCACCAGAGACGCCGCGCTTCTCTGGTGTGCCCACACGTGCCTCCCACAGAGGTGGGGGAAATTCTCAGCAAACTGAAACTGAATCTGTACACTATGACAATATCATACAATATCATACGATATCCATCCCTCAACTTGAATGTGTCAAACGTTCTCAAGCATCTGGATTCGGCTGCATGCTACATACCAGCAAATCTCATAGTACCGAATGCCTTGATTCTACTGAAATGTCAGTCCTCAAGCAAATTGTAGAGGTTCAAGTCTCGTGCAACCTGGCAGTTGGAGCGATGCACACGTTGGGGCTATCTGAGTTTAGTCATCCTTATAGATATTGAAGTGATGATGGTGGATATGATCTTCAACACACGGACAGGACATTGATTACACCATTTCATGTAGCTTGCTAATACAATCGGAAGTTGCAAGCAAAAGATCCTCTCATATTTCGCTTTGCGTAGTGTGCCTTCATATTTGCTGCCGGGTTTTCATGCCTTGAACTACCATTTTCCAGCATGCTGGGGCTACATCTTGTATTGGGCGGATTGCAGCAGACTCACGGACACATCTCGTAATAAATCTCTTTGATATATGTCCTAGTCATGTGCTGACAAAGCTAAGTACAGGACTTACACAAACTAAATGGACCTATACGCACTTGAATGCACTTTTGAGTCCAAACAACATGTAAGAGGAAAGGATTCTTTGACATTCAAATAGATACTAAGATTTGCCGACTGCAATGCCCTTTCAACAGTTTGACAAATGTACTGGTTGCCAACAACCATAGGGTATATATACATAATATTATATAATATACATCTGGGATCTTGAGTAGTAATCCAGTAACGAAACCAACAAATACGCAACATCTGGGTACCTTTCTATACCTTTCCCATCCTTTCCCTGTCTTCTTTACGGGCTGTCACTCCGAGGTTCCCTGCTGAAACAACACATTCGGCCACCTGGGATGATGAGATGTGACTGTGACCGAATCCAATGCCAAAATATGATGAATGTGATATGAATGTGATATGAATGTGATATGAATGTGATATGAATGTGATATGAATGTGATATGAATGTGATATGAATGTGATACGAATGTGATATGATGATGATATTTGACTCTTACATTGTTGTATTCATATTGACATTGATAGTGACCTGATAGTGGAGGGCAATATCTTCAAGTAATCTATCTCTTCCCCCGAATATATCCGAATATCAAACACCCCCTAGAAAGAAACACTAGTTTAGTATTTGACCTATTCATTTTGAGGCCCTTATTGGGGGTATTTCATATGACATTGACTCCATTATAATCCCAGGATGGTTAACCCATATCATATATAACATTATAATCATTATATAACCATATAACCCACAATTTTTCATGAGTAAACCACCATTTTCATTGCGGGGATGTCAATAGCAGTGGTCTTAGCCCACGACCTCCTCCTTCGAGAAATCCGCGGGGAGTCGCAACATTGCCTATGGCATCACGTGGCACTCTGCCCCTTCAGCGGGTTGTATGATGGATCTGATGGGCTGAGTCACAGATTTACCCTCTGGTTATGTCAAAATAGCTATGGACAATCACCATGTTTAATGGGAAAATCCACTATTTCTATGGCCATTTTCAATAGCTATGTTAGTTTACCAGAGGGTATACAGATTTACGCTCACAACTTTGCATGACACTACGAGTCAATCTATGTCATAGGTCATATGTCATATGTCAACTCTCCGATGGCTGAAACGCAGCACGATACCACCGGAGTGCTCAAGAAGCCCTGTGAAACAACGTTTGAATTCTCCAATTCCAGGCGGAGACAATCATGGCATATCATGGCATTCTGGCAACACGAAACGCCGCTGTTTCTTGCTCAGTTCATGTACGCCTACTAAAACCATCTAAAACCATCTATAACCCAGATCTTGACCACTTCCATCATCCATCATCTATCAGGTCTCAAGATGGTTTTTGGGCACGGTGACACCCCACCTGGTAATTCAAGTTTTCTTTCACTGTGAGTTCACCATGGAGGACGTCATCCTGTGGAACGAAACCTGTCACTGGTCGAAGACACCTGACATGTTTCGACGATCCCGGTGACGTCAGACACCGTTTTCATAACCGGTCTCCATGGTCAAAGTATGTCATATGCCGCCATGGGAATGTTGGGAATGTTGCCTGCTAAAGCCTGCCGTATTTTTTGAGGAGCTGTTGATGGCATATTTCCAAAGGAACCACAGTGACATCCGAACGTCTACCATTGGAATAAGTAGCACGCCAACTCTGAGCAGCCAGGTGCGCAACGCTCTTTAGTCAATTGTCATATTTTCGTTTACCTCTCGACACCTTCCATCTTGAACTCTCGCCACAACTTACACAGGATCAAGTTTTTGCCAAAGCCTTGCAGCTTGCATCAGCTGGCAAAACCCTCCCGTTTTGCACCTCATATCATCTGCGGACCTATCAGCTATGGAGCTGGATCCAGTGACATTAGTGACATTAGTATCATTAGTGACTAATCATATAGTATTCATGTGATATAGTATTCATATCGTATTCATTAGTGACATCATCTGCAAGGCCTGCCACCTACGGTGAGCTGTCCAGTGACACGGCCATAAGATGCACGACCTCGGAGCATCTCGGAACGACACAACGACTCCTGCGTCTATCGCTCTATGCCGGGTCTCCACACCACTCAAAACACCCAGGAGGGTTGTCCTGGCTCGGCGAGGTATTTTTCCATATGACACAATTTCCAGTGCTAAACATCTGGGGAAAGCTGTGATTGATGTTCATTACTCTGAGGACTCTAGCGGCCGGCGACCGCACATCTCAAACTTTGCATTTCTTGCCTGGATGGAAGTCGAACCCACAATACCACAGTCCAGTTGATTCATACAAAATCGGTCTATTTAAGGTCTCAACTCAAAGTGAAACTTCTGCAGGCCCGGCACTTCCCAAACAAACATGCGGAGGTCTGCTTTCCGCTGCCAGAGGGTCCCATGACCTCGCTCAAATCTGAACATGGGGCATATTTGGCCGTTGAGGCTTCCTTTTCAATCAGTAAAGAAAAACATGGAGAAAATTTTCGTGGCGAGTTCCCACTTTTTCTTCCACGTCACTCCTCATTTGGTGGTTTTCCCATAGTTTTTCCCATGGTTTTTCCACAAAGTTCTGTGTCTTGGTCCCAGGCAGCAACCCTCTGCCCAGCTGCGATGCCGAAGGACACATCCTGTCGCTTCAAAGTCCCTGTATATTCAAAGTATATTTAGATATTTTACCAGATATACTTAGACTTAGATATATTTAGATATAATTATCCTGTATGATATATCTAAATTTAGAATAATTTAGATATATTTAGATATTATTTGGATGATTTGAGATGTATTGCAACTGTATTTTAGATGTAATTTTACAGGCAATCAGCTGGTACTTCGCTTTCAAAGTTTGGGATGCTGCACAAACTACGGGCTTCGACGGTTTCGATCCCTTTCGCGTTTGCCGCAATTCTACTGCAGAATTTTCAGATTCATGTGGTAAACCCCATAACAAACCATCCCATTAATCAACCTTCAGGATGGTTTATCATGAAAAATCCTCACCTTCAGCAACTTCTTGCCATCTGGAAGTGCGAAGGCCACATCCTGAAGGAACTTCCCGGAAGTTCAATGGTTCTTGGATCCCGCAGCCATCCCGCAGCCCTGGGAAATCATGGTTTTTTTGATGGAAAAGAAATGGTAAATTGATGCAACTTGAGAAATCAAATGATGGTGAATATTGGGGTGAATTATGGCGGCATAATTGTATATAATTGTGGTATCTGATGGTAAAGAACATGGTAGAGGTATCTCCAAGGCATCTCCAAGGTATCTCCAAGGAATTTTCTTGTCCCCAGGATCTGCTTCCGGCCTCCAAGCCAAAGGACACGCCAACGAAGGAGTCCCTCCGGTGCCTTCGCTGTCAAGGCAACACAGCGACCAGAAACAGCGGGCTTCGCTGAGCTCAGAACCCACTCTCTCGTCGTGTCGAGTGTCCTTGGTGGCAACTTATGGCAACATATGGCAACACGTGGAAACCGGAAACTGATGGAAACTGGCCAAAATATGCCCCACATATCCCCAAATCATCACAAGCTACGGGGCTTGCGGTTTCCCAAATTGCCTCAAAAATCGACAAGTGGCTGAACCTGTGGAGCCGGTACTTTGTTTATTTGATGTGTTGTGAGAACAGTTTCGTTACCACTTTCCGGGACCCGCACGTTGCGCATCTTGAGGATCCTCTGGCGAAATGGTGCTCACCTGGCTGTCATCGGTCATCCCTCCTTTATCTCCTTTATACAATACTGGCTTCCCTCCACCGGTTGGTTCATATTATGGGGTTCCACAGTTTCCACAATAAGTATCAATAATTTATAATAATTCCCGACAAGCCAGGTAGTATAATTAAGATTCATCAAGAATAATGTAAGTAGAATTTCTATTATAATTATGATTAACATTGATTAACTGAGATAATCATAAGACTACTTTAATCTATTTTAGATAATTTTAGATAGTGATGTAGACGTGGCCTCCAAGGCTGGGGCAACACCGTGCTCCTGGGCGGCCAACACGGAGCAGCTGAGGCAATCTGTGGCAATCTGTGGCCAGGAAATGCCATGAATGCACTGATGAGTTCTGATTAGAACACCCATAATCTGAGTCCCAAAAACCATCCTACCGTCTACCGAATCCTACCTGATTATGGAGGAATGGCTCGAATCTGAAGGATTCTGGAGATCCCCTGGACAGTGCACCTCACTTTCAAAGAGACCCATCTCGCCACGTGCCCTGAGTTGGGTTTGGGCAGGTGTGATCATGTGTGATCCATTATGATATATTGCGATCCAGTGATCCCTTTCAATAGGCCATCGTTTCTTCGTTTTGCTTTGAACGTAACACATTGGAACGATTTGGGATCCCAGAATCTCAACGGGCAATGAGTTCCATTGACTTCACGGACTTCCCAGCTCGCTTTCGTCTCCACATCGGTGCCATGGGAACTTTGGAACTTGACATCTCCGCCATGTCACTGAAAGCGCCAGCGTGTCAGGAATGGCAAGGCCTGCCGCCGTCGTTCCATTGCCTGCGCGGGAACACCAATGCGGCGTGTCAATGCCGTGAGACTTGCAAGAAAACATGCACGCAGCAAAGATAGTTGAAAAGTGCAGAACAGAAACTGAGCAGAATTGTGATGTCTCCCTGATTTGTAAAATGGACCCACGCACACATATGTATATATTATATAATATATATTCACATACATATATTATACCATAAAGTCCTTAACAACAGGCTTTTGGATGATCTACTACTTGACACACCCAATTGCTTTTGCGCGCACCATGATTTGATCGGCAATGGAGAGCAAATCTGTACAGGCTCTGCTTTTCAAGAGCTTGATGCAACCAGTTGTTTAGTTGGAACCTGACAGACTCAAATCAGGATGTGTGGCAGAGCCAGGCCACTCCAATTTGCCCTGGCCGATACACATGCATGTTGTGACACAGTGGGAGTCGATAGTGAAACGCACCACACCTTCCCACCATCTGGTGGAACAGGATGTGGTGCAAAAACAAAAAACAAACAGCTTCGGTATTTGGCATTGAGATCTGTTTGGTAGTCTTAGACACCAATGTTTGCCTCATAACACATAGATGATTTTTGCATGTTGAGGCCTGACATCACATTAACAAAGCGTCACTCCTTTTTCTGTTGTGAAACGTTACACACCCGGGTTGAGCACGCTGCATCCAAGATATTGCGTGGCGTAACTCGTGATCTAGTCTCTTGTAGCAAGGAGTCTCCGTTAGATGATGACCAAGGTGAAACGTCCACATAGATTTGTGAAAGGAACTTGCGAAATCTTTGGCAGTCCACACGACGAAAAACACTATCTAAGTATCTAAGTATCTAAAAGTGTCGTATTGCAATCTCCAACACAGCGTGCACCAAAGTGTGGCGCCCTTCAGTTTCTCACGTTCTTCTTGCTGCGGCGTACAGGAGAGGCTAGGCACGGGCGCGACAGAACCAAGGCAGTTGGACAGAAAACAATTGTGCTGGAAAACCAAGTATTTGCGTGGCACTAGTCAGTTTTGAGTAGTTGACTGCCTTGAAACATTGCATTAAAGACGTACACAACATTATTACTCACGTAATTACTATATACAAACATCATAGTGCATCACGTTAGACATGTTATACGTGTTCAACCTCTGATGCTATATAAACTACATACTACATCATATTTATCTGTGTTTATCTACATGATATAAGTATATACAAGTTATAAATAGAATTCTATAGGGTAAACGTGCCTTAAAATCCTCAAATATCTGAGGCCATGACTTGGTGCCTGCTTCTTCTTTCCCACGGTGCGAAGGAGATCCTCGGCGTGGTTTTCTGGTCATTTCATTCTCATCCTCCTGGCTCTGCCAAGAAAATCATAGAACATCAACAGAATGGATGGACCTCCTGACTCTAAGCAATTTCTTAAAGGGAGATTTCCGAGCGATTTTGGCATATTTTGGCATCGTTTGGCATGTTTCAATCCGACACATCACCAGCATCGGCAGGGCCCGGACGCCAGCCACTGGCTCCGGCGGCCGCATTCTTTCCGCCTGGGCCATCCGCATCAAGATGGGGGTGCAAAGACCGCTTCCAAAACATCGCAATAATGATTCACATTGATTCACCTTGATTCACATTGTTTCTGGGGATGTGAACAGCTGCTTATCAAGGTTTGGATAGTATTACAACATATTCCCAGGTCCCACTTTGATTAGCTGATGACCTTTGGTTCCCAATGGTTCAGTTCAAGATCTCTCGAGATGCTGACCTCGGCCTTCATCTGAATGTCGCGGACGTATTGGAAGATACTCTGGTTGCAAAGCTGTGCCTTGGAGATTCGCCAGGGAGTCTCTTTTGACAAGTGCGGCTGCCATCGCGCACTCATGAGTTTGATTGTTGCTTCCCACAATACGCACGAGAAGATCAATCATTAGCATGAATTAGCATCAGAATGGTCTATCCATATTGGACATATATGGACATAAGACATTTGGACATACACTTTTGCACCGGCGAATGACTCGAGTCTGAGAGCGAAACCCTCATGGGGATGTCTTCTTTCTCCAGCTGCTCCAGGTCCTCTCTTTGGTCCTTGTAAGCCGCTAGAAGCTCGGTGACCTCAATGTTGCGAGGAGATCATGAAACAGACACAATAATTATATTATAATTATCAACAATTTACCACATCTGACAATGATATGTATACTATTGTATACTGAAAAATCAAATATAGATATTGGATCTAGACGTAGATCATCGTAGATCTAGATGAGAATACAGATCAGATCTTGAGATCTAGTGGCCAACTACAATGCAGCCATGATCGAGCCATGGCCGAAAACTCTTTGAGACGTCCACCGTCGGCACGGGTCGCAGCCGGCCAGCCAACACCTGACCAATGGGATCCAATGGGCATGGCTCAAGAAATGTTGTTATTTACTGTTTCTTTATATATTATGAAATATACGTGATATGCGTGAATATGATGGGCCTCATCTGTCAGTTTTCCTGGGCATTCCTGGATATTCCTGGCATTCTTGTCACTGGTCACTATAGCTTTCTGTCAGCCCTGTCAGCCTCAGGTTTTCTCAGGCATTTCCTGGAAAAACCTTACAAAATTCTTCCAGGATCTGTCAGTGCTGGTCTCCCTAGAAATTTGGCACCTGCTTCAACGGCACTGGGTATGGATTCTGGATGAAGGACCTGCAAGAATTGAACTTCAACACTGTTGGAGTCTCTAAAGTTTCAGCAGAACCTGACAAGAAACAGCAATGATCCTAAACATATCTAAACATCCATCATTAAGTCTTGACCGGAGTACTCCAATTCGTCACGCGCTTCCATCTTGAGCTGGTCAACACCTGGGCAAAAAGGCAAAACCATTCAAGGCATCTTCAAGCTGTTCTGTTTAGGAAAAGCGCACAGCGCGAACCTGTCCAAAATCCGTGTTCCAACTACAACTAGAGCTCAAAAAAGCAAGACCAAAGTGGACACTAAGTCGAGTGCTTTCAGGACGGAGTGTTTCTTGTTTTTGAATACCAAAACAAGCAATGACGGCAATGACGATTTCAGGGCTTCCGTGCGATTAATGGCCCGGAGATCCCGTCTCTTGCTGCGTTCGATCTCCGCTTCGGCACCTCGAATGTGGCGTTTGTTCCACAATTGGGCCATTGGGTCAAGGAAAACATAGGAAAACCATGTTTAAATATGTTTAACCTGTTTCGCTTCTTTGCAAGGTTTCAGGATGGCTGGCCCTGTGAACGACTGTGACCTTTGGCTATGCATCGTAGCATGGAGGTTTCCCGGTGCCGAAAGATCCCAAGCCCTTTTCTGCCTGCCACAGTGAGACAGGCTACCGCGAGTCTTTTAAAGAATTCTCATAGACGAGGCCTTGGAAGTTGAGATATGTTCATATGATTTCATAGGTAAAGGGTGCATAGATATATGTATATATCAATATATATCATATGTATGTATGTATATATATATATATATATGTTATATATATATATATATGTTATATGTATATACGTACATATAATATCTTATGTCAGTCTTCCAGCATCTTCCAGGCACCTCGTCCTAAACAAAAGTGCACACTTTAGAGGGCTTTGAGCGGCTTTTAGCTCACTGGCCCTCCCTAGCTACTGGTAGCCACTCCAGCTGAGTGAACTCACGATCCAAATGTTCACCCGGCAGCAGAAAATTAAACCATGCACATTTTATCCTCGAGGATCTTTGCCTCACATTGTCTCAGTTATATACATCCCCGAGCTACACAACAGCTGTACACGCTCACCCTTAAGGACTTCAGTGAGGACAGGGGCCTGATCACGACCCGTGGGGAGTTTCTTTGACCGCTGCTAGGGTTTATTAATTATGTTTAAATAGGTGAAATATCAGAATGGTCACAAATGTAAAGATTTTCACCACAGGAATTCATGGTATTTGCCTACCCCCAGCTGTATTTTGGCCCATTGCAACACATCCTCAGATATTCCCGTGAGATTTTTGGCAGTCCCAGGCACATGACTTTGTTGCCCACGTTCTCATGAGCCGAGTTGGCTTCCTGTGTGCATTCCAGCACATCCAGCGGCTGGTTGGCCTTGCAGCGGAGCACTCCCAGCCCTTCCCAGTCAGAAAACGATGGGAAATCCAGCAGATTTGGACACCTGCAGATATAGTCGGTTCTCAATGTTTTTTTCTCGTGAACGCAAGACGCATCAGAGATTGACTAACTCAACCCTAAACCCTCATGCAAACCCGAACAGCGTTGTTGTATTGTTCCATGTCTAGAACATGTCCGATAATGTAGTGTAACATAGTCTAAGGGCTTGGGCAAACCTTGGGGTCTGTGTGTAATATTAGGATGCCCAATGTGTCCGTCCCTAAAGCTTCCGGCACAACCAAAAGCGGTGGCTCTTCGAATCATTTTAGTCTCTCGAGTCCATGGTGCTGGTCCTCACGAAGTTCAGGCTGGCCTTATAGATCCCTTCAAAACTGTAGGAATTGTTTGGCAGCGTGTCTTTCCACACCTGCCAGGTGCCCCACAGCAAAGCCACATGGAAGTGCTTGAAACAACCAACTGCCGCAATTTATGGTCCCAAAACAAACCAGAGGAATTCCTCTTGCCAGATCTGCAGAGGCTTTTTCTTGTCCCTAAGTGGGTGGCCCAACCCTGGGTCCAGCCGCTTCCGGCCTTTCCACCATCCGTACTGGGTGTTGAGTAGATCTTGTGGTGCACACCCCCTGGCATGAAGACGTCAGCCCTTACCGCGTCGCAGGGGAGATCGCTGTTCCTCTGCTCCACGGCGTTGTAAAGAAGGCCACCCTGCCACGGCCATGGCTGATTTTAGATGCAGCACGATGGCGCTGAGATCTGCTGACATGTGCTATTTCTACATGACACCGACACCGACTGGATGCAAAGATTGGGACCACAACCACCCAGCGTCACTGCGAGATGTTGGAACACCAACAAACAAGCGTTTGTTGCCGTTGCCTTGCCAAAAATGGGGACCATCGAGGATACCTTCACCTTGGTTGCAGCTGGGTGTCCTACTCCCCTGTTGCATCCCAACATATCCAAACAATATCAACCTGCCGGCAGAAGGCCAAAATGCAATTCTCCACATTGACCTGTGGTGCCACCACATTCACCAGCACCGATCCTGTGAAAAACTTCCCATCGACGTAGTCGGTATATGGTATGGATCGAAGGAACAAATCCAATGGACACACTTAGTGAAACCAACGGAATCCTGGACATGTGACACATTGTGACACATATGGCCATGGCAATATATGGGATATCGGATGATATCGGTGTTGTCTCCACAACTCGTTTCCCAAGAGTCCTGGTCCAATACGTCCACTGCCAATGCGGCAGTTCAGCACCACAGCGCTTGGATGAACTTCCACATGCTCCAAGGTGTTCCCTGGCACGGCTGGGGCTTCACAACCCGTTGGCTCATCAACCTCTTGTGGGAGTAACGGTGCAACGGGTAACTTGCACACGCATAGTATCTTTCCACTGAAACATCATGTCGAACTACCTCAATGTCTGTACATGTTCAATATTGTTCAATCAGTTCAATCATTTTCAATCATTTTCATATGTTTTTCAAGACTTTCCAGCACCAGTTAACTGAAGCATCGACACCCAAAGGATTGGTCCGTCTACGCCCAACTCCAGCTTTGGTCCAAGTCACACTGCTGCCGACCTTTTGAGGACTCCAAACCTAAAAATCTGCGCAACGCAAAGGCGCTGGAAGATGTCTCCTGGCGATGTTCCGCTTGGAGTTTGAAACTTTCCAACAGGTTTTCCTGGTTGTTTCTTTCCAAACGTTTTGGGGTGTTGCAATGGTTGTTGCACTGCGTGTTGCGATTATTGCATGATCATTACTCCAATATCCACGGGCCAACACTTCACTCTGGAAAGGCATCTTTCTGCAGCTGGGTGACTGTCAGCAAGTAGTTGTTCCTCATGTACCTTAAAGTCTTGGAGTTCAATCTAACGATTGAGTATCAACATCCCCCAAAGTCAGTGCCACTGCGGCAAAAAAATTCTGCCCTGCAAATCCGAACCTATGTGCTTAGTTTAGGTGGTCTGCTTTAGTAGAACGAACGCAAACATCAAGGAAAAACACCTTAAACTAAAATGCGCTCCATTGTCAACCTTGAACCCGAAACACACCAGGTTTAGTGACTACCTCGTCGTCATATCTGTCATATTCAATATGTTCCAATCAACAACCGACAGCGATAAGTCCCAGGAACAGCTCTAGCCGACCATAGTCCCACCAATATGCCTGGCTGATCAGTTGGAGATAGTTGGAGGTGAACGAATGGAAGATGGCCAATTCTGGGCAATTTGAATGTGATACCAATAGTACCGCGCAAGGCGGTGGTGGAAGCTTCAAAGATAGGACGCTATAGGAGAGGTGAGTTGTTGTGATGCATGGATGGCAGAGCGAATCCACTGATGGACCGAAAGGTGGTTGGAGTTGTGTTTTTTTGGAATGGTTGCAATGGTTGCAGTGGCCACCTCACCCACAACTGCTGGATGTAGTGTGGTGTAGTGCAGTTGTAGTTGTAGTAGTTGTTGTAGCGTAGTGTAATTAGCGTGGTGCAGTTGCAGTTGTAGTTGTGGTGTGGTGTAATGAGTGTAGTGCAATGTAATGTAGTGTAGTGTGCTGTAGTGTTGCGTGCTGTAGTGTGGTCTAGTGTTGTCTAGTCTAGTCTGGTCTGGTGTGGTGTGGTGTAGCCGAGTGGAGCGGAGTGTAGTGTAATGTAGTTGTAGTTGTCGTTGTAGTTACAGTTGTAGTTGTCGTTGTCGTTGTATTTACAATTGTAGTTGTAGTTAGTGTAGCGTAGTGTAGTGTAATGCGGTGTGGTGTAGTGTGTGTAGTGTAGTGCATAGTGTAGTGTAATGTAATTAGTGTAGTGTAGTGTAGTTGTAGCTGTAGCTGTAGCTGTAGTTGTAATGTAGTGTGGTGTAACTGAGTGTAGTGTAGTTTAGTGAAGTGGAATGTAGTGTAGTGTAGTGTGATTAGTGTAGTTGTAGTTGTAGTTGTAGTTAGTGTAGTGGAGTGCAGTGGAGTGGAGTGGAGTGGAGTGGAATGGAGTGTTATGTAATTAGTGTAGTGTAGTGTAATGTGGTGTAATGTAGTTGTAGTTGTCGTTGCTGTTGTCGTTGTAGTTACATTTGTAGTTGTCGTTGTCGTTGTAGTTACAATTGTAGCTGTAGTTGTAGTTAGTGTAGCGTAGTGTAGTGTCGTGTCGTGTAGTGTAGTGTCATGCGGTGTGGTGTAGTGTATAGTGTAGTGTAATGTAATTGGTGTAGTGTAGTGTAGTTGTAGCTGTAGCTGTAGCTGTAGTTGTAGTGTGGTGTAATTGAGTGTAGTGTAGTGAAGTGAAGTGGAATGTAGTGTAGTGTAGTGTGATTAGTGTAGTTGTAGTTGCAGTTGCAGTTGTAGTTGTGGTTGTAGTTGTAGTTGTAGTCAGTGGAGTGGAGTGGAGTGGAATGGAGTGTAATGTATAATTAGTGTAGTGTAGTGTAGTGTAATGTAGTATAATGTAGTGGTAGTGGTAGTGGTAGTGGTAGTTGTAATGTAGTGGAGTGTAGCGTAATGTAATGTAGTGGTGGTTGTAGCTGAAACTTCCACGAAACCCTCACGTTTTGCTCACTTTTGACAAGGTGCGCAATCCCTTGCGCCTGCCATATGAAACGACATCTGAAAGTCCAAAAGTGCTCCGTACCCGTGCGTTTTTTGCACTTTTGACTTGGAAATGTGCTTTGCGCCACAACGGCGTGCACTTTTTCGACATCTCAACTTCGAACATCGTGTGTTTTGCACATTTTGACTTCCAAATGTGCTTCGCGCCACAACGGTGTGCAACTTTTCATCTCTCATCTGGCCCAATGGCTCCGCACCCGCCGCTTTAGCGAGCGTACTTTTCGACCCTCCGGAGCCACAAATCATTGGAAAAACACTGTGTTTCGCGACTTTGCTACCTTTTCGCGCACCTGACTCTTCTTTCTTCTCACTCTTTCTCTTCTCTGATCTTCTCTCTTCTGCTCTTCTCTTCTCTGACTCTTCCCATCTCTGCTTTTCCATCTGTCCATATTGTCGAAAGTTTGACTTCTAAACTTCCTTCGATCAATGTGAGATATTGTGAGATATTCTTGATTATTCCTGGCTTAAACGACCTTACAAAGCTACCAGTTCTGTCAAGAACGCCTCATAAACCCTGGGCTTCAAACACTGAAAACAATTTATGCCTTGGTTGATATGAGTGGGTTGCAACGGACCGCGCCTGCTGCCCCACATCCACACAGCCCAAGATACCTCCTGCATGTGTGCTGGCCAGCAATCTGAAGAGCAAGAGGATGCCAAGCGACTATCGTATTCGAAATCTCTCAAAATCGTGTCAACCGTTTGAAGACCATTTTCCATATTTTTCCATATCTATCAATATCGGATTGTACAAATCGACACACACACACATTCCGGAGACATGATATACTTTGTGGAGCGCTCCCCAATCTCTCCTGAGGAGGAAAATCGAGTCTTGAAGGCTGCCATTCGATCAAAATGCCTTGGCCAACAAATCTCCTGCGAAAAAAGAAGGACACATCAGGGAACCATGCAACCATCGATGCAAAAATCATGAAACATCCATGATCTTGTCCAAAATCAAGCCCAGGAGGGTTCGTTCATGCATCAAATAATGGTGGAAAATGGTGGAAACAGAACCCAATTTGACGCAGAGTGATGCAAAGTGGCTTGTCGGCATCAGAAGCCGATACACCCTTCTTGCCCATGACCTCAAGATGTGTTCGCATCTCAGCAAAGAATGCAGGACTGACGGGTGTCATCAAACACGCTGGAGTTTACAACAAAGAATCTGAGGCTCATTTGACTAAATATTTAATAGTATACTGTACTATAGACTATAGCTATAATTGGTTGATGGTAGGAGATACCTCGTCACAAAATCCCTACATCTTTGGAGACGGTGAGACTTGGAGACCTATCATGGCTCCCATCACATCTTTCATCTGAGGTTTGAGCTGCTCGGTAATCAGCCTACGCTGTTGTAGCTGCCCAAAAGTTCTCCCAAAGCTCATGCTGATCTCACTTTACAGATCTTTACAGGATTTCTACTGGATTTGTTGCATGGCAAGGCAACAGGCCGAGTTGCCCAACTGCATCACCCCATATCACACTCACATCCAGTGGATTTCAATGGCACATGAAGCCTTTTTTGTCGGCCGTTAATTGAAACGCCTCGGTTTCTCGGTTTCTGGTGCCAGCTGCTGGACCTGGGACCTGGGTCCTGCTGGACCCTGGTCCTGGACCGGTCATGGTCCAATGAATTCCTCTGGCGACTGGGCCACGGCCACGGGAGGCCACAGGGCGAATTTAATCGACCTCCTCCATCTTGCTGGCCTCGTCCGCTGCTCCCTCCACCTCCTCCAAAGGTGGCCTTGGAAGACATCGGAATCCTGGAAACTCAAAAAATGTGGTGAGTGTGGTGATTTCAATGGCACAAGTCAGGAGTTGGGTACTGAAATGGGATTAATCATGATTCATCTTGCAAAACATCAAATCACACTTGCAGATATTTCTGATATCAGGCCAGGTGCAGATCGTCATCATCTCCAAGGCCCTCGTCATCATCATCGATGGAGAGACCAAGCTTGATCATGCGGTGGATACGGCCAGCAAACTGGGTGGGCTCATCCAGGTTGAAGCCAGATGTCAGGAGCGAAGTGTCGAACAGCAGCCAGATTAAGTCCTTCACAGTCTTGTCCGACTTGTCGGCTGCTGCCTTCTTCCTGGGCAGATCTGGACAGTGCCAAAGTTGCCATGTTAAACACATTTCAGTTATGTCACTACTGTAACTACAGTATTGGCTTATTCTTGTCCAAACAATTCTACCTTCCGTCAGACATCGAAAATGTCAAGCATGTTGATGTCTCACTGGCAATTCGCGGTCCCACTTCACAATTCTATTTCCCCCATGTCGCGCCAAAATTCTTGAGCTCCACCATGATGGAGTGCTTTGGGTTCACTTCCATGGTCTTCTTCGACACCATGTAGGAAGTCATGGAGTTGTCACGAAGGGCCTGCGCCTTCATGATACCTCAAGGAAATAGCCATGGCAGAACTGCAGAGGCTCCATCATGGTTGCCGGAGTTTCTGCAATCCCTGCATCCTATATGCAAACATGTGCAGGGAACTTCTTGATTTCACATTGGCCACCAGTCCAGATATATCCATTTCCAGATCTTGAAAGCAAAACAAACCATTCTATGCATCCGAGGTTTTAAATTCACTTAAACCTATGGCGGCCATGGTGTTCCGTGAGTCTTTTCTTTGGCATCAAGGAACGCTCCATGTTTGCAGACCAACCGTACTCCGAAGTGGTCAACACGCACGGAGAGTCAGCCATGCGGGAGCTGACAAGGACCTTCTCAACCTTCTCCAGCAAACATCCAAGTGGACCGTTTATGAGGGAAAACCGCAAAGCAATGTCTGGATATCCAATGTAATTGCATGTGTGCATATATAAATGTAATATGTGTATGCAGTAGTTGACATATACATATACAAATTCCCACGACAATACTCCTTTACTGACAGTAACATCATCAACAAGTGAACCGGCCTTGTCGCCAAGCACCTCCTTCATGAGCTTCGTCAAGGGCTCAAACTCAGCCTTCAACTCTTCGATCCTTGGTGGTTCGATGTACAGTTTGTCCTATCTGTTGCCTCCTCTCAACATCACCAATCAAATCCAGAGCAAAGGATAGCAAAGGTGGATACCATCCCCAGTTGCTAGCTTGGATTTCACTATCGATATGAACATTATGAAAAGGTCTGCCATCCTCGACATATGTCGACTAAAAAAATGGACTTGATTCGACTTGTCGTCAGAGTCTACTCGGATCTCAGGTTCTGAGGCAAGACGCTTCTTCTTCTCATCCTCGTCGTCAATGTCCAAACCCTCCTTGGTGGTGCTCTTCAGCTTCTTGCCGTCGAACTCCTTCAGCTGCTGAGTCGCATATTCGTCAATGGGGTCCACCATGTACCTGATGAAAACTTTGCACTTGACACTGGCCAAAAGACAGTGCCGACTATCCAATCATATCATAATTTGTCAGCTGGCCGAAGACAACGACAAAGAAATCGTCAAAAACATGCAGGCGTGCGAGAGATAGTCTTTGAAGTAGGGACAAAGACAAACATACGTACAATAGATGATAGACAATAGTTACCAGTTTTAGTCATCCGACAGGGGTCGGACGATGGTGGCAAATCTGTCGCACATCGTCAAATCGTCATGACTGCGCGGCCAGCTGACTCTGTTCATATGTAAATCATTGGGCTCAGGAATGTTCACTGCAGAGCTCCAAAGACCCCAATGTGGGGCAAGAATTCTACATTCAGGGCAGTACATGATGGCATCTTATGACATAGGCTGCGCTGTTCACTAGTGACCTAGTGGTGAACAATCCTAACGTCTGTCATCGTCACTACGTGGCCAAAGAAAAAGGAACGTGACTTTTGGTTGGCTCCGGAATTGTTTGGGGAAGTATATTTTTTCCATTTTGTTTTCTCTGCTATTTGCGGATTTTTGGAGCTGAAAGCTACCATTTCAACGGTATGTGCAACATTTTGGAGTTTGAATCTATCATTCTCCATGGCATTTGCAACATTTTGGTGCTCGAACTGCTCCTTGCGCATGGTATTTTGCACTTAGGGTTCATTTAGGGTTGGTTGATTGTCTTTTCAGGGTTGGTTTTGTTCAGGGTTGGTTTAGGGTTTATTTAGGATTGGTTTAGGGTTGGTTTAGGGTTTATTTAGGGTTGGTTTAGGGTTTATTTAGGATTGGTTTAGGGTTGGTTTAGGGTTTATTTAGGGTTGGTTTAGGGTTGATTTAGAGTTGGTTTAGGGTTGGTTTAGGGTTTATTTAGGGTTGGTTTAGGGTTTATTTAGAGTTGGTTTAGGGTTGGTTTAGGGTTTATTTAGGGTTGGTTGAGGGTGTGTTTAGGGTTGGTTTAGTTTTTTTTGGGAGGGGGTGGCTTCAGGGTTGACTTAGGTTCGTTTAGAATCTATTAAGGGTTGGTTTAAGGTCTATGTCAGGTTGGTTTAGCGTTTATTTAAGCTTAGTTAAGATCTATCTAGGGTTGATTTAGGGTCCACTTAGAGTTGGTTTAGGGTTTATGTGAGGTAAGATTCAGGACTATTTAGGGTTTGTTTAGGGTTTACTTAGGTTGCGATAGTTTTTTTTGGGGGTCGGTGTAAGGTTTTTCAAGGGTTGGTTTAGGGCTATTCATATACGTATTGTTTCTGAGGCTTTATTTAGGGTCAGAAGCAAAGAACAGAGAAAAACAGAGAAGTAGAAAAGCGGAGAAGCAAAGAAACAGAAAAACAGGGAAGTAAACAAGCAGAGAAAAAAACAAAGAAACAGAGAAAAGCAGAGAAGCAAAGAAGCAGAGAAAAGCAGAGAAGCAGAAGCAGAAGCAAAGAAGCAGGGAAAAAAGAACAGCCGAAAAGCAGAGAAGCAGGGAGACATAAAAAACATCCCGGAGCGGGGGGAAAACACCCCCGAAAAAAAATGTTTGCGCAACTCAATGGAGTTTGGGTCGATTTGAGTGATGCGAACTGGTCAAGCCACAAGGAATAGCTGCTGAACTTGGATATAGACTTTACTTCAAGTATATACTGACTCACACACACACATGGCTGAAATGCATTGATACTTTGTATGTTTGTTTTCATTTTGTTTTACCCTGAAAAACATATAACCACATTTTTTGGGTGTGTCAAGGTACAAGACTTCGATGCCCTTCTTGCGCAATGTCTCCAAGAATGGCGAGGAAGAGACTGCAGCGATGCTCTCACCTGTGATGTAAAAGATGTCGTTCTGTCCTTCCTTCATGCGGTCCACATACTCCTTGAGGCTAATCTGCTCGTCGCCAGACTTGGAGGTGTGGAATCGCAAGAGCTCCGCAATCTTGGTGCGATTGGTGCTGTCCTCATGCACACCAAGCTTCAGGCATTTGCCAAATGCTTCGTAGAACTTCTTGTAATCATCCTTCTTCTCTGCAATCTCTGCGAACATCTCCAGGCACTTCTTCACGAGATTTTTCTTGATCACTCGCAAGATCTTGTTCTGCTGCAGAGTCTCACGAGAGATGTTCAGTGGAAGATCTTCAGAATCCACCACACCCTTCACCTCAGTTGACCAAAAAAACATGTTAAACATCTTTGACGACCCTCTGTGTTTGGACCGACCAAAAAGGATAAAACATGCAAAAAAGAACGCTAGTGACATGTTCTACCTAGTTCATCGGCATATTTTTACATCCACCACATTGAGTTTCATCTGTTTTGTCCGACCAAGGCACAAAATTGAGCCACTCAGGCATCAACTCCTCGCAATCATCCATGATGAAGACACGACGGACATACAGTTTGATGTTGTTGCCTCTGCGAGAAAATATCTGCACAAACGACAAAAGGTACCAACTTGGTGGAAACAATGCGTCCAGGGATTGTGAGATTCTCTCCCCAAACCAGAAAAAGTTTGATGAAAGAAACCTAATCTGTGAAGACATGCTACACTGCGGTGGTACTGTTCGAATGCCAGCCAAGATAAGGGGACTCTAGGGGATGTGATGGAGTTCCAAAAACATATTGGGGGCAGCAAAGAGGTAACCAAGTCGTTTCCCCTTGAATGTAAGATAAAATGGGGAATTCCGACGTCTGTGTAAAATTTATCGACTGTCATCGAGCGTGCACACATTATGTCGATATGTAGGTCAAGGTTGTCTGAATCCATCCACACAGACAGGAGCACACGCAGACAGACACGTGCTTGAATGTCCTCTCTATATCTGTGTATATATATATGTGCACATACAGATACAAAACCATATATATATATGTATACATACACATACATATGCACATACACATACACTAAGATATATTCCTCAATTAAATGCGCGTGAATACACATGTTCCTAAACGCAAAGCAACCAATACCTATGAAAATATAGACTAAATATATGAAAATAAGATTGAAGCAACACGTGCACACGCAAACGTACATCTGTAAATGTACATACATGTCGCTCCGCGCGTTGGCATTTGCAAACAAAAACATAGACAATTAGATAGCCACAGGAATATTAACGCATATGTATATGAAGCTGAAATAAAGCCATTTCGAAATGGTTTTCCTTACTAGCCATCATTCCAGCGATGTTGCGGCGAGGTCATCCAATTCACGCATCAAGAAAATATGTATATATTGATACATAAACACATGCTTATAAATATCTATTTACACAATCATAGAAACATTGAATCGCACAGCTATATACAAATACACACACTTGAGAACATACATAGGCAAATATCTACATCAAAAGAGCTTGAAGCAGATTCATATATGTATCAAAACAATAAGTAAATATTCACGAAGTACATAAATAGTATACACATATACGGTCATATACGCATATCTGTGAAATTTTATGCACGTGTAATATATACACATAGGTATGCACTTGTGCTGGCATGTAAAAACTTCATTTACAAATACACACATATTTCTAAATACACATGTCTGCTCATATCCATACAATTACATACATGTATGAACTTAAAATGTTGTTTTTTGATATTCACACGTATATGTAAATGTTCCAACAAATACAACAATCTTTTGTTTATATATATATTTATTTATTTACTTAGACATATTCCAAAAATGAATCTGTATTATACACATTGGAATACAAAAAGTCTAGAACATATACAAACAAACATAGATATAGACAGAAAGATACATATATGTGTGAATGTTGTCAACAAAAATCACACATAAATTTAAACAAACGTTTTATGTACACAAAAGCAACACACACACATTCGTACAAATAAAATATCTCACACATATATATATATATATATATTTCCATTCACACACTTACACAGAGCAACGGTATGATATAGAAATAAATATATATATATATATATAATATGTACACACACACATACGCAAATACATTCCGTAAATATATATTTGTATACATATACATACTTTTCACGCTATAGGTCTATGCATGCAAATGCTAGTTTCAAAACTTGAAGATGTCTAACAATCAATACATGACTACACCTGTCAAAACTCATGATGTTCATGTATGTGCACGCGCATACATACGTAAATGTACATCTATACGAATATATATATAAATGCAAAAATGTCGTATACATGATTCATTTTAAAACATGCATGCATTTCTATTTGTGCGCACGCATAGCTGTACATACAATTGTTTACGCACGTTGCACACAAAAGCAAAGATATGCACTTGGTAACTTTGTACATACATGCAAACGTCACGTTACATCACATTACGCTGCACTATACATTTTATTCCGTTTGATGACGTTACATTCCATCAGGTGGAAAAAGTTTACCGTGACTGTGACTACATCGCATTTCATTGCAATAACTACCTGTGTGCACGTACAGCTATGTAAAAGGCACATGTGACCCAGGATGCTGCAATGAGATGTCAGTATCCAAAGGCTTAGCATGTCAAAATGTCCAAGTGGCACCAAAAAAATCCAAGCTGCGCTTCTTCTTGGTCTCGAAGAGGTCAAAGGGTGCTCGGCGTGGAACAAACAACAGAGCGCGAAACTCAAGCTGGCCCTCCACGCTGAAATGCTTCACCGCGAGGTGGTCCTCCCAGTCGTTAGACAAGGACTTGTAGAAGCTGGCGTATTCTTCATTTGTGACGTCCTCAGGCACGCAGCCTCTTTCACTGGCATTGGCCACAAGACAATGCCAAACTTTGAAGAGACAACGCCAAACTTTTTAAAAACACGTGTTTTTCAAGGACAATGGCAACCTTCAAAAGACAATGCCAAACTGTCCTCAGACTTGCGCATCCACAAAGGCTTGTTCTTGTTCAGCTGCTCCCATTCGTGGGACACTTCCTTAACTTTTTTGGTCTTCTTTTTCTTCTCCTATGGCAAGGAGCTGGCTAACGATCATGGGTCCATGGGTCGTGTCAGGTGGTCTACAGCCGTAGTTCACACTGTCAATTACTCTCCTCAGCCTGGCCTCCTTCTCCTTCTCCTCATCAACCTCTTCAATTTTGGGCTCATCTCCTTCTTCCTTCTTCTCAGCCTCCTCACCTTCATCCTCACTGTCAGTGACCTCCTTCTCCTTGCTCTTCTCCACGTAGAGCTCAATGGGGAAACCGATGAACTCACCTTGCATCCACTTAGAGGTATTGAAGTTTTTTTGCCCCAAACGCGGTGTGTAGTAGCGCGGAGAACGAGAAAGGAAAATAACTCAGCCTAGAGGATAGACAAAAAGGATTTAGGACAATAGGGACTAGGACTAGAAGGTAGTATTGATTTTCAAAAGTTGTAGATATATGTTCATGGGAGACGCTCATTTGTCTTGTCGCTGATCCAAAAAAAATCAAAACCCGGGGAAGTAAATTTGAAACCGGTTAAAACTCTTCAGTCAGTGGTGCACGCATTTCCTCCCTTTGGCAAGCGAGGGTTGTAAATTGTTTGGGCAAGTTTGTGGAAGCCACTGAGAATAATTGTTTCCATGAGCCACAGACATTAATTGTTTCCATATTTTTTGGAACCAAACATGTGAATTTTCAATGGCCAAAAGATGCCAGATAACCAATTCTTGGCCAATCCAGCCAAATGCGTTTTTAACACTCTTTTCCAATAATCCACCTAAACCATTTTATTTTCCACAATTTCAATCGCAAAACCGTACGCAAGTTTACCTGCTTAATGCCACTTGCTGGCCTGCAGCGGATTGTTTTTTGTACAACTTTTTCACATGCTACCTTTTCAGAAGTAGTTGGCCTTGAACTTGTGCCATCACATTTCATATGTTGCACCGGTCGGGCTGCTTTGGGCCGAGGCAGGCCGGAGTTTAAAACTATTAGAACACAAGTGTGCTTCAACAATTTTTTTGCCCGACAAGATTGTTTGTCTTACAAAGTATGCCCGCAAATACAGATTAGGAGATATCTGTAAACATGCATGGAAACAGCGCCAATCACTGGTAGAAATGACAGAAAAACCCATCAAATTCAAAAAGCATGGTTGCAGTTTCAATGAACAAACAAGAAAGTGGGTAGAAACCTGGCCGAAATTTCGTCGAAGTTTCAAACTCCTTGGGCTGAAGAAAAAAGTTACTGTGTTCTATCTTCAGGATCGTTTTCATTTATTTCTATAGGATACTTTTTCATCGTAGGCGGCTCAAGCCTTCGGGTATTTTTTTCAGCGTAGGCGGCTCAAGCCTTCATTAGGCCCGAGGCTATTCAATGACACATGAGTATAAACAAAACAAAAGATATTCTAGATACAATTTTTATCTGGTAAAAACACACACACAGACACAAAAAAACACAAAAAAATATATCGCCGAATCCATGTCACAAAAGGATGATAAGTGAAACTATTGGGTGTGAGCGGCCTGGAAAAATGACGAAGTAATTGAAGCAACCACTTCAGTGGCAGAAGCAGCTGCTTGCTTGCTACAGGTCTTTGGCGAAGAGATTTTGTCAAAACGAATGCTAAGAATTAAGAAGCGGTCCTAGGAAGAGGTCATTTCGTCTTCTCCTTACACAGGTAGGGGACGTCAAACATAAGACAACAGCTGTCAGAACAGAACCACTTAGCGGTATTTTAGTTTCGCCCTCTTATCCTCCTCTCCTTAGGAGGTTAGGTCATATACCCCTTAGGAGGTTTAGGGGACGTCCCCGATCGAATTAGGGTCTTAGGAGTTTAGGGGACATCCCTGAATGAGGTTTTTTTAGGAAAGCCCTAAGCCCTTAGGATGTTGGAGGATGCCCCCGAATTTGCGTTTAAAGAAATTTGAGTTAAGGGGTTTAGATTCCTCTCAACAAGTTCAGGACGTTTTCTGAAGAATTTACAGTAAGAGGCGTGATTTCTTCTTAGGAAGTTCGAGGGCGTCCCCGAATCTAGGCTTAAAGAAATCTAAAAAAATAAAATTCACTATAGGAAGTTCAAGGACGTCCCCGAATTTGGGCCCAAAGTAGTTTTAAGAGGTGCAATCTCTTCTTGGGAGGTGCAATCTCTTCTTAGGAAGTTCAAGGGCGTCCCCGAATTTGCGGTTAAAAAACCTAAGAGTTTCAAGGATGTTCCTGAATTACACTTTGCAAAAAATGGGCGTAGCAATTTTAAGGGAGTCGCTTGGGAAACAGAAGGGGTCTAGAGGATACCCTGCAATTCTCTTGTGGAAAACATGTGCTCCAAGTTTTTTTTTTCTCCTGTGCAAGAGACAGCCAGTCTCACCTCTACACCCTCGCTGGCCGAAACCGCCAGGCATTTTAGCTGAAACGGCCACCAAAATGGCCGAAGCGCAATTGAAAACCGAAGCAGCCACTAGAACGGCTGAAACAGCCACAACCATGAAATGGGCACTCACTAGTTGCATTTGCCCCATTGAGGGAAAAAATGAAAAAAACACACATCCTGACACTATTTTTAGCAAGGTGTCTGCACGAGAAATGTCGTCTTGTCAGCCAGAGAAGGGCCACGCTGTCACAAAAATTAATGATGGGAAGGTTTCAGAAACATTCTACTGGAAGCAACTGCATATCAATGTGGAAAAGCCAACATAAAGTTGAGGCTTTTCATTTGATGATGGTTTGGTAAAGACGACGCCTTGAAGGTACCCAACACGAGTTTTGAAAATAACTTCAAGTCCGCCCAAAAAATACTTCAATACCACTGAGTGGATGCAAGTCAAGTCACTGTGCTTCTTCACCAAATCCTTCAAGCGGCGCTCTTCAAGGAACTCGGACTGGTCCTCCTTGAGGTAGCAAATGATCTTGGTGCCTCGTTTGATTTCGCCATGCACCAGCTCCGTGTCTTTCTGCACGGTGAAGCTGCCACCAGCACCACTCTCCTGGGTTGTGCTACTGCTAATGCCTTGTTTTGAGAATCAGTGTATAGGTTCACTAGCGGCGAACAGAAATCGACATCCTCCCTAAAAAGTTTTAGTTTTTTGCGGTCTGACCAGGCAAGTCACCCAGATGTACTGTTCGTCATCATTGTGCTTGGAAATCACGCGCACCTGTCACTGCGCGTGCTGGGAAGAGTTGCTGCGCGCGCGGGGAATCCGCATGGCATGTGAATTTCTCTTGTCGGTCAAGCCCCTCTCACCTGTAGCCCTCAGACCAAATTTCTCCATAGATTGACCATGACATTCTTTACACATATTACAAAAGTTGACTACTGCGTATGTATGTATGTATGTATGTATATAGATAGATAGATAGATAGATAGATAGATAGATAGATAGATAGATGGATGGATGGATGGATGGATGGATGGATGGATGGATAGATAGATAGATAGATAGATTAGATAGATATATATATATATAAATAAATAAAAACATATATATATATGTACATAACTTTAATATATTTTACTTAAATCATTCCAAGATAGTGCAAGCATCTGCAAGCTATGAAGCACGCGACTGGGGGCCCAAGCAAAATTCTGCGTCACTTGCACCCTGAAGCGGAAGCCTGCAACAGATCGAGGCCACAAATGCACC
>Ga0126342_10001384_pt1 | contig 33835 bp, 35 predicted proteins | sample Cyp1metagenome_FD_92528 | JGI IMG/M metagenome (GOLD analysis project Ga0126342, IMG submission 92528) | Coral microbial communities from Lord Howe Island, Old Settlement Bay, Australia - Cyphastrea 1 metagenome | ecosystem: Host-associated > Invertebrates > Cnidaria > Coral ...
ACCAACAACACCAACACCACCAGCACCACCAACACCACCAACACCACAACCGCCACCAACCCCAACCACATCGCCGAAGCCTTTCAGTCGCTTTTACCAGACTCCCCTTCATATTTTTGGAAACTGGCCGCGTCGCTTTTACCAGACTCCACTTTATGTTTTTTTCCCTGCCCTCTCCCCTTCATTTTTTTTTCGGTTCCTTTCTTGCTTACCTACCTTTCGTGTTCCCCCTCTCAAGTAATACATACACACATACAGCATACCACATAGTATTCTGCCATAGGTGGAACCAGCCTTGCAGATCGTGATTGAGACGATGGCCAAGACTTCGCCAGGTCGTATGGATGCCATGCCATTGCAATTTTTGTTTCCCGGGGATGAATCAAAATGGGTCAAAACTTTGAATTACCATTTAAAATCTACATAAATGTCATAAAAGTACATTAAATAAATTTAAATACTATATTGGAAGATATTGGAAGGGATGAATATCCAATAAATCTCAGTTATCTTGATGTAGACATATGTAGACTATAGTAGCTACATGGTTTTGATGGGTTTTGCCACATCCCCATAGGGGGAAATGATGATACACATATGGGAGTTGCGGGTACACGGTTTTCGGGCGCCTATTCAACCCTTGTAACAAAAATATGTTAGCCCGCCTGCCAGTTGATGATTTGGCCACTTGGTCAGTGATTGCTCTATGTTGCTTATCATGAGTTGGAAACTCCTCCCTCCAACTATAGGTCACAGTCGGCACAAGAGCAACAGATCTATTTCTATTTAACCGCCTTCGGCGTGTTTCGCTGGCCACCATGGAAAGAGCTATCCTGCAAGCTACAAACAGCGCTTGCACAGGCCCAGCAAGAACATGGTTCTTGTGTCAAACATGGTGTTCGTGTAAAACACGGTTTCCGTGTAAAACAGCGCTTTGTGTAAAAGACAGTTTTGACGCAAAAACATGGTTTTTGTTCAAACCACGGTTTAAATTTAAACCAGAGCATGTGTGTAAACCAGTTTGGAACATGCCATATTTAGAAAGATTATGCGTGTAAAAGGTGTTCGGCACAAAAGCCAGTGGATCAAGTACTGGATATAAGAAGCGACGGAGCAAACCAATGACAAACACAACAAAAAAGACGGAAACACGCATCCAAATGACAGCAAGATGTGCAAAACCAAGCCTGTGTTGAGCGAGCGTGGGCAGAGTTGAGCCCAGCACAACGTAAGGAAAGATGAAGAAGAGCTAGGAGGGGGGGAGGTGGGGATTCAAGTTAGACGAGGCAAAAATCCGCGCCAAGGGGAAAGTCTAGACAAAGACAACGACAAAACAGATATATAGTACAACTGCGAACTGTTAAAATCCACAAGACACGCCGGCAGGCCGGCGGATTCATTTTTAGAAGTGCGCTACGCATACACCCAATTTTGACCCGTATCAGCAAAACCACACATCCCCAGGACCACAGAAGGAAGGACCAGAGGGGGAAGAGGCTGAGCCCGTGCCTGTAACGGAGCCTGCCCCAGGGACAGGGAAATTTATAATTCGGAGCAGTGTCACTGGATGAACAGATGCTTTGCAGATTGGGGATCAACTTGGATCAACTTGGAACTTGGATTAAGGCAGCTCATTTCCTCTTGGATCTCCTGGCCCACTTGAGGGATTGCAAGGCGCGGCCTGAGTCAGTCACAAAGGGTGAATCCATTGTGCGAATCATGGCAATCCAGCTGCAGGAGAAAGAGGAAGCGCCAGGAAACCTAGTAGTTTACTTGGCCAGGTCCCAACTTTATCGGCTTTCCCTTGCGGATGGAAGAAACGAAGACAAACCCATCTCCAATGGTACTTCACTGCATGAGACTTTGATTTGTGCAATTTGGTGCAAAGATAGTAGGTACATCAACCATTCGGATGGTTAAATCCCAAGGTTTTTGGTGTGTTTGATGGTTAAATCACATTTTTTCCCATGTTTGATGCTTCAAAGTCGTTGATTGCTGCTCTGCTCAGGAAGCTCTTGTCCTGATGCGCCTGACAAAGCTTCAGATGGTGCAGAAGAGTTTCAAATGGGTTTGTCTGAGAATGGGGCACCCTCCATCTTCAATAGAAATATATAGAAATATACTATAATGTTTCCATCATATGATATATTTTATATATACTGTATATATATAGTCATTAAACAATAGCATGAATGATATGTTGTTCGCATGCTTTCCTAGTGAACATCGCAGCATTGGATCATGACGATCCAGTGATCCCAATGATCCTGATCGTCGGATCAGCTAAGCTGATCACATGCGACCGAGAACTGGAATCGATCTGGGTGAAAACGATGAGTTATTCCTATGAAATGGCAATTTTTTCACATAATTCAACTATATATTATGTATATATATATACATATATATATATATATTATATATATATATTCATGGGCGGATATTGAAGTCATCGATTCACTACCTTGATTCTTCCATCTGGTGTCAGCTTGGTCGTGCGGAACATCCATCTCCATCGCAGAAAATCCATTGAGCAAATCCATTGAGCAATACACAAAAGCAGGTATACTGTGGTTGGCTCACTGGTATTGCTCAATGGATTTATCATGTGATTTATCATTCGAAACACCATGAAAACCTCACCATGACGCTGGCATACTCTGGTTGGCTCAAGCTTGGCGATTGGGCGGCCCGGCTGGAGCTGGGTTTTCGTGGAGGCTGGTTGAGGAATCATTGTGCTCATGGAGAAAAGACGAAAATGGCCAAGACAAAAAACAAACAACACGTGACAATATTGATAATGCGAAGAATGATGGTGATGGCGATGATGAGGATGAGGATGATTATGATATATTATGATGATGATGATGATGATGATGATTATGATGATGATGATGATTATGATGATGATGATGGTGGTGGTGGTGGTGGTGATGGTAGTGATGGTGGTGATGGTGGTGATGGTGATGGTGGTGATGGTGGTGATGGTGATAGTGAAGATCATGAAGGAGAAGATGATGAAGAAGAAGATGATCATAATGATCAGGAGGAGGAGGAGGAGGAGGAGGACGACGAGGACGACGACGACGACGACGAGGACGAAACGATTATTGAGTTATTGATGTTATGGTTAATATTACTTGTATTGTTATTGTTGTAGTTATTGCTTTTGTGATGACTATCATCGTTACTGTTGTCATTGTTTCTGTGATTGTTATTATATATATATATTATATTCATATTGCCTTCACCACAACAACAATCATAATCACGGCAGCTGTGGTAGTTTTTTTTTGGCAGTTCAAGGTATACAGTATACATCAGATTACATTGTGGCTGTGGCTCAAGTTCCCAGTAGGGCCAGGTTCTGTCGACGATCTCAGGATGTTCGCTTGCCTTGCCTCCGCAGATCTGGCACTTTCGCACTGCGCGACGGCGCTGGAATCCCAGGGTACTGAAGGAATCGCGTCCTTCACAGTGGCGGTGCCAACAAAGAACTTTGACACCTTGGGCCTGCTACTGGAATTGACAGAAACCAGAGCACCTACGGTTTTGGGAATGGAGGAAGGAGCCATCCAGGAATTCAACAAGGTCTACACGGCTTCAGGCATACGTCCCTTCGATGTTTTGCTGGCTCTTGATGGAACCCAAAATTGGGAAACCATGCAGAAAAAGATGACCAGCAAATTGCCTGACAAGATGTTTTTGACCTTCAACCGTCCCAGAAAGATTCAAGTTGTTGTGGAAGAGACCCATGACATCGGTGACATGGGCATGACTCTGGCTTACACCGACAAATCTGTTGGAGTCGTGATTCAAGAGCTCAATGACTCTGGGCGGATGGCGAAGTGGAACACCAAACGGAAGAACCATGGCCACGATGCCATTGAGGTGATGGATCGCATCATTGAATTTGATGGGGAAGCTTACTGCGGAACGGACTTGGCCAAGCTCCTGGAGGAGAAGAAGATTTGGCGCCTCACAGTGCTGAAGTACGCCCAGGGTGAGATTCCTGTTTTGGAGGGTCTGAGTCGTGGAGGCTTCTGCTGAGTCGTGAGGCATTTGGCGGGCCTTTTTGTTCTTGCACTCGCCTAGCTAGGTAGTCTTGACATGTCTTGACATACTTTTAGACTGGTGTTCTTCATTCAGAGAAGTTTGCGCTAGTTACATAATATGTCCTAGAATCATCTGACAGCAACACCCACTGTCTAACATGGAATTGATGGTGGAGAAACTTTGGCTTCCTGTGACAGTCTCGGCCGAGTCTGCAGACCGCAGATGTTGTGCAGAGATTTGAAGGGACTCCTAGGTGCTTCACTCTTGTCGTTTGTACTGCGGTACCGAAGCACCGCAAGAAATCCCATATCGTGTGTTTTTTTACACGTACATGGCAGTCATTGCAAAACTGCAACGGTTTCCGCGTTTTGCCGACTTGAATTTGGCCGACGACCAAAAAAGTCCAAAAAACATGCCCGAACTGCAGCGAAGTCATGCAAAACTTGCCCCATCACGGGTCATAGTTTTCCTGGCTCAGCCGGCAAGTGGCAGCAGTGCTCAAATTGGTGCAGGTGTATTTCAGCGGAGCTATGGTCGCCCTGGCTAGACTTGCATCCAAGTTGATGAGAATCCACGGTTTTCCCATGGATACAACAATGTCCATTAAAATCCATTAAACCCATAAGAAATCCGAAAACGCCCTCAGTAGCCATGAACCAACAGGGTATTGCCCATGAGTTGCTGTTGTTTTCTCTTGGTGGCATTGCATCACACCTCTCACTTGGAAGGCCATGCTTTGGGTTGACAAACATCGACCGAAGACCCTGGCACAGGCTGGTAACACCCACAGGATGATGCCTGAAGTCGTTAGCAAAGGCTGAACCGTTGATTCGAAAGTGAAAGATCTATATATATATATATAATATATATATAATATATATAATATATATATATATATATATAATATATATATATATATATTATATATAGACTTAGTTTGCATCGGAAATTTGCAGCCAGTTGGACTACCACCAAGATCTCAGCGAGAGACTTGGTCGCGTGGCACGCAGTGGGTTCGGGGTACTCAGTGATGTCCTGCCCAGCGCATTGGGTGTTTCCAAAAGTGGAGGATAAGTTGATATAAGATGCAAGAAATCAAATGAAACAGTTGGAAACATCCACCAAAGGACACCAAATGTGTTTTCATCTTTCTGCATCACCAGTGAACCCACCGGCGCTCAGGGAGATGCCTCACATTCTTATGTGTGGGCCCAGTGGTGCTGGGAAAACCACACGCACCTCGGCGGCCATGGTACCCTATTTCCGGACCCCCTTGACGGAGAAGTAAACGGTATCTTGTTGCAGTGTAATATGGCTTGTTGACAATCATCACATCTGGGATATTTTGGTAGAAAAATAAGAACCAAAGTGGACTCACGTTGATTTTCTTTTCTACCAACTGGTGGTCCAATGTGCACTAGTTGAACTGCGCTCAATGCCTGAGGTGTACATGCCCTTCTTAGAGAAATCTATGGTGCTGGTGTGGAGACTGTGAAGGTGAGTCACAAGGATCTTCACAGTGAGGGCTCAAAATCATCAAGCCCAATGGGTCGAACCGTAAGCTTTAACACTGAACATCACTCAGCTAGATCCATATTTGCATCCTGATGTGGATCCAAATAATTCATGTGAATTCCCCAAAACCTGATATGTTTCATTCATCCAAATGGATCCTTAAATTGATAGGTTAAACCATAGGGTTTTCCAGTGGGTTTCATGCCAAAAATCAGCAGGTGGAGACCAAGTCCGTGGCTCCGAATCCAAGCAATCCATCGAATACCGTGGATATTCAGGTGGGAGATGCAGGTGAAACATATGAAAACAGACATGGGGAAAACTGAGGAAGACGGCAAACCTAGGAAAAACAGAAAGTTGACACCTCCAGTTTTCATATTTTTGGCTGGTAAATCCGGTGTTTTGCTGAAATCCATTCATTATTCATGTTTTCAGCTGGTGGAAGACTGGGCTTTTCGCGAAGTGATGTCAAACATGTTGAAGGTGCCCTGATTGGAATGGGGAATGGGTCGAGGTGGTGACTTCGAACCACCACCTCCAAGTGACACCCTCTGACCTGGGCCGGAAGGACATGGGACGATTATGGACGATGCACGGGATTGGTCTCTTTTTATTGGCTTCCAACTGATCCAACCTCCGAGGTTTCTATCTGATATGTTTATATATATAATATATATATATATCATTATTTTCAGTGTTTTTCCACATTAAAATGGCCATCAAGTGGTTTATCTCCAAAAAAAAATATATGACAGACTCGCCAGACCCAGTGGAAGCTGCAGGACAGGGCAGTGGTGATGCAACTCATCAAAGAAGTGGCTCCCTCAGGATGTCATCAGGGATGGTTGAGACATGAGCAGCTGACAGAAGCTGCAAGATCTGCAAGGTGGCATCTCATCCTCCCCTTGGTGGCCATTCTTTCAAGGCTTGAGACGAGATGTCTAAGTCCTTTAGAAACTTTAGTCCTTGTCAGGAAGGCCACTTCTGCATTTGGCCTCGCTGTTGTGCTACTCTGGTTGGTTGGTTTCCTTGTTTTCAAGATAGCGAGCTGGCAGCTTGACAGCTTGGCAGGTCGTTGTCATCGAGGAAGCTGGGGCTTTGTCCTCTGAAGCCCAGGTGCAGAAACGGCGCAACTGCTCCGAATGTAGCAAGGGAGTCATGGGTAAAGTTGCACAGATGTTTGGAATTGTTTGGAAAGACTGTTGCCCTGGAAATCTTCCTGTAATCTTCCTGTACTAGGAAGTTCTATTCCATCAGACAAACAGCACCAGCACTGCGCAGTCGACGCCCATGGCTGGGTCAAGATTTCGGACCATGGCTGGAAAATCCACCGTTTGGTTCCACGTTTTTCGGGATTTTCCAGCCATGTTTGACGACCCAAAATATGTCGCTGCTGCCTTTCTTGGAATAAAACAAGAGGCAGCACTGAGAAGAACGATGGAACGCTACATGAAGGCCAGGGACCCTGCTATTCATGATGGTATTCATGATGTTATTCACGACCGTGCCATGACCATGACATGACACGTCCATTGCTTTTGATGAAACTCCTCGTCAGACTTGCCGCATCATTCTACTCTCTGACAGCGCCTCCAAAATCATTCCACCCTTGAGGACAGCTGGTGTTTTTTTCGGTGCCAAAGTCCTTAAAGGGGTCTGAAAACTGGGTCATTCTCTTCTTCAAACGGCCATGTTCATGGGGAAAATGGTGATCAACCATTGGATTTTCCGCTCACCATCCAGCTATTGGGGTACCCCCATTGAGCACCCAGGAGCCGATGCTTGCCGATTCGGGTAGGCCAGGACGAACAGGAAATATACCACGATTTCGCTCAAAAAAAATGATGACAAATAAAGGGGTCCTAAAGTTGACAGCTGTCAGTGGATATACCATATATATATATATGATTGAATATGGGAGATGGGCACCAGCCGCCAGTGAAATTTCCAGGTGCTCCCAACCAGGAGGAGGTTGCAGCGGTGCTGCGGATGGTTGCCACTGCGGAGGGATTGAAGTTGTCCTATGACTTGGCCCAAAAGGTGCGCGTAGGGAAGATGTCTTCCGCCTATGTAATGTACCTATGTATGTATGTATGTACGTACGTACGTACGTACGTACGTATGTATGTGTATATATATATATATTATGTTTTTATGTAAGAATGATACAGTAACATGATAAAAAAAAATAGCGATTGTAACAATACTGATACTATATAGATGATATACAGATCATGTATAGATAATGTATATATGATATATATAGATAAAATATAGATAGTATAGATCATAGATTAATAGATAATATATTCATAAATATATATATATGTAATGATATGAATATTGTAAACATATAAGTAATACACATACATAATTCAGATACACATTTTGATATACAATATAATCTCGAGATCCAAAAATGCCAGTTTTATGAGTTCATTCTACAAGCGATACTTGGCAACCATGCTTCCCTGGAATGCTACACAAAACCCTGGTTGCCTCGTCAGATTGCCGAAAAATCCGGCAGAAATATGCCCCGCCCTTGGGTTGACACAACTGAAGATGCGGAGAGATTTGGCGGTTTATGCTGCACAACGAGAATTCTGAATGTGACTGGAAGGACTCGTTAGAGATTGGATAGGTCCTGGGTGGTTGCATACCTCTGACAATCAAACCTGGCTTGCTGGAAATGTCCCATTTAGTAACCGATGATTTTCCCATGTCATTTCCACTCCGTTGAGTTTGAGGATTTCGCTGGATTTCCGCAGGCTTTGTTTGCTTTTCATTGAGAGAAAGAGAGAGAGAGAGAGACAGCAAGGCGCCGTGCCATCCTCATGCTGGAGATGTTATACACCCAGGCAAGGGCAGCTTTTCATCAAGAAAGACAGCATATCTGTGACTTTCAGTGGACATCTTTGGACGACCGCAGTGCGCCGAGAGCCCTCGAGGCAAATGCGTCGTCGCTGTCCAAGGCGTGCGACATGGCTACGGGGCGAACTCTGGTGGAATTGGTGGCAAATCAGAGACAGCTTCAGATGTGCACAGATGTGCATATTGTCATATGTGGTAGATAAATGTAGGCAGTACGTAGATAATAGTAATACTTTGTAATTGGTCGAAGATATGATAAGATATGAACCTAAGCCCCCAAACTTCCGTGCTAAACAATTTCGAGCAACGAGGACAATCAAGTAGGATGATGGCACCATATTGTTGGTTGGGTTAGCCGGAAGCAGGAATTGTGGCCCTTATGCCTGAAAGCATCTGAAAGCACAGAAATATTCATCTCGGGGCTTAGTTCAAGTTTAAGCTTCTCCCCTTCCTTGGGTCTGTTGTAGTTTGTCAGTACACTATTTAATGATCCCCGTTCTAAATTGTTTTCACTGTCACCACTATCACTTTGTCGGGATTGCGATGATAGCAATATTATGATACATATATATATATTATATATACACATTATATAAATTATATATAGATACAATAATATATTATATATTCACTCTGTCATATTCTATCATTTGTCCAGTTTGGGACCGCCCATCACTGCTGCACCGGGATAGGACATCGCCATTCCTGCTGAAGCGTGGCAAACCGCCATCGAGAAGGCCAAAGAATTGTCGGACTAAACCTATATGATCTACAGTGTGAACATATGAAATGATTTCAATATCTATATATGCATTGTATATATGTACATGTATAGATCTATATACATATATCTATATATATATTCATGTTGATATTGGACATGATATATTGGTATATTGGTTGGGTTTTCCCGAATGCATAAATTCAGTTTGAGCATCGCAATTTTACCCATTGAGGTGGCGAAGAAGATTTTGACCGAGCAAAGTCCGCGCATGGCGATGGAGGTCCATGGATCAGTTGAAGGGAAAATCTGCAGGATTTTTCCGGAAAATCCATGGGGAAATCCATGGGAAAATCCATGGGAAAATCCATGGTTTCTGGTTCAGATTCTTCTCTTAAACATCTTAAACCATTGGACCATGGTGTGTGGCTGAAATGTCCCGTTCGAACGGGTCGAAGTGCGAGTTTTCATCATAGCTTTGGGCACTGGGCACGTGGTGATGAGTGGTGCAGGGAAACAAACTGTGTCGGTGAAGGTGAGGGGAAACATTTACGAGCTCCTCCTTGCTTGCCTGCCACCAGATTTTATCGTGAAGGAGATTCGCTGCTTTAGTTGGATGATTTCACTATATTTCACTTGTCGGGGATCTAAGTAATCTAAGTGGGGGCTGAAACGTATGCACTCCCAGACTTGGTGGTTCAGAAGTGGTTCATTTTCATCCATAACCAAAGAAGAGAATTCAGCAGTCTGCACAAGTTCCAGGAGCTTCTGCTTAAGCTGGTGGCGGAGTTAAAGAATGACACCGTCAAGCAGAAGGCCGGACATATAGGGAATCCTGAAGCAAATTTCAACCCGTCAAGCGGGTTGCTTGCTTAGCCTGCATTGGATGTCTTAAATGGTCTAGTATGGTCTAGTTTGATGTCCCTCCAATTTGTTTTAGGGTTCAGGACCGAAATGACTTCAATATATATATATATAGTTCAATATATATAATTCAATATATATATATATATATATATTCAATACATATATATATAATATGTAGATATATGTAGATATACATAGAATTATAAAGATGACCAGTTTCATGTTTCCATGGCTACCCGCACCTTTCCAGGCCATTGCTGCAGCAGCCCACTTTGAGTCCACCATGAAGCAAGGGAACAAGGAAGCGGATGGATCAATGGATAGGTAAAATGGGGGAGAACATGCAGGAAAACTATGGAAAACCTGGGTTTTCACATGTTTGTACTATGATAATCATGAGAATCTATGAAATCTATGAGGAATGATGGTTTCCTGATTTGTTAAAACCAATTCGGATTGTGGATGATATAAGATTTTGCCGGGCAAACATGCCTGTCTCATGATCATGTGGCACGTTGGTACAGACACTAGGAGAGCACGCAACGATCAGACATGGCTTAAATGCCGCGTGACTCGCCATTGCAGGATATCTATCACATCGAGGCGGGACTGTATACCATCCCCAAATCCCAAGGGTCACCAATTTCCATATCCAATTATGTTTGAGTCAGTTTTTGGGCTTAGGAAAAGTTTTTACAGTTTCAACTTCAGGAATGGTGCAAGGAGCAGAGCAGGGATTCCTCGTATTGGTTGAAGAGAACACCTGCACAAACCTCTAACTTTGGAGGTAATAAAGACTAGGGTTTCCCATGGTTTCCCGTACCCAATCCATTGCTTCCAGCGATTGCGCAGGCCTTTGTGCTCAGATTTATGGCAGATTACAAAGCCACTTGGATCACAACTGGTCTCAGAGTTTCGACCGTTGAATCCGTTGATGACATCCCAACCAACAAGTTGGGTATCACTCTGAACATGTGATATTTTAACGATCCAAATAAACATGATAATCTTTTTGGATAAACATAATTTTAACGATAATCCTTATGTGTGAAAAACGATTCAAATTTTTGTGACTACCTATTGTTCACGCAAGCCCAGTTAATGTTGACCATTGCCTACCACGCCTGCCAAACCATATCATATGGTTTGTTTTTAAATAAGTCACCCGCCAATTTTAAAGGATTGTCATCATGCGTTCCCATTTAAATTGTAATTTTGAGATGTTCCCAATTTCCGGACAAACCCCTGTTTGTGATTCGGCAATTCATGTTCTGCTTCTTGGTGTGTTTTTGTTGCCTATGTTGACCAGGCCTCTAATTCTATGAGCTACCCTCCAGTAACTCAGTATAGATCTGGAATGATATGGGTATGGGTCAATACCTATAGATACATTTTTAGTGGGATGAACATCCATAAATCCCAGCTATTTTGGGGTTCACTAGGTACCAGGGTTTTGACCCATCCCCATATGGAAAACCCAGGAAAACCCATCGATCTTCATCGCCTTTTGCGAATTTTCCGGAAGGTGAATGGTAAATGCATCCAATTTTTATCACCTCTGGCAACGTCTGAGGCTTCCATGTCGGTGGGGCCCTTGGGCTGGACGGACTGAATTTTCGAGAGTCACATGATGTCAGGTTGGTGCCCTGAAACTTGGAGATTTTCATGGAAATTCTAGGGCCTACAATGTCCTAATCCATCCTAATCCACTATGTCACTATGAGAGGATCTCCGAACTTGAAGTGTGTTTGAACATCGATGTCTTTTGCAAAAGGTCGCGTTGAACTGCTTGCAGACCTTGCCAATGCATTTGCTCGCAGGGCAGATGACAGACCGGATGAAGCTGGACGCTGGACGGTGGAGTTAGGGACTAAACTCGTGAGAAAAATCACGGCCAGAGACTCACCAGAAGCTCCTGGCGATGGGGAAGGGGTGGCGGATGGTGGTATTGCAAAACCTTAGAACTGAGACATGTCAGACATGTTGGTATAAATGGACATACTATTACATGCAAACAAATGTGAATTGATATAATATACCGCCAACCCGTGACTTCCAGAAGCACCACTGCACAGGGGTGGGGTAGTATTTGCGAGTGGTGGAGGAGGTTACAATGAAAATGCATCGAAGTAGTGCCATGCAACTGGAAATTTCATCCTTTCACTAGCGCGATTGCACCATGTGTTTTCATACTTGCGTCTTGGCCTCGTATGCATAGGATTGCATAGGTGACTAAGTATAGAAGGTGGAAGGTTTTACCCTCTGGTTATTTAACATAGCCATGGGAAATGGCCCATTTATAGATGGTTTAACTATTAAAAATGGTGATTTTCCATGGCTATGTTAGTCATAACCAGATGGTATCTGATGAACAGTAGAGCCCACAGCCGAACCCAGCTATCCATTTGTCTGTCTATCCAGAAATCCTGGCTCAGATCCCATAAAAAACGATTCACCTTTAAGTGTAATCCCCTATGGTTCAGGTGCTCGTTAGTCGGTGGCTATGGCTGAACAACTTTTTTAGAGTGACCTGAAAGATCAGACACTTTGAAGATGCCAAAGAATGATGTGGGAAATGTCACCCCCCTTGACAAGTGGATTCGACACATATATATTTTCGAATCAGGATACTGGAGAAGATATGGGGTTGGGTCAAAACCTATGACTATCAATTTTAGTGGGATGAACATCCATTTACCAGCTATTTTGATGTTCACCAGGGGTACATGGTTTTGACACACTGCCATATGAAAAGACAAACGTCAAGATAAACGTGACCAAACTTCTGACCCGCCACTTTGTGGGTCGCTACCCACGCTCGGATGAAGATGCCATGGCTGCCATGGCTGCCATGGCTGCCATGTCCGAAGAGGCCGTGCAGGCCATCCGACATTTTTCATCCAAATACATATGATAAATCTATGGTATTTGATAAATATTGTATATATATATATATGATATATATGATATATATATATATATATTATATCATGGTGTGTATATATATATATGATAAATCTATGATAGATCGGCGGTGTTCTGCAACATTCTGCAACTGGGCGCTGTCAGATCTGTCAGGTTGCAGTACGCATCCGGCCATTCTTACCTCGTGAGCAGATTCCTCAGTCTCGTGGCTATGTGATGCAAATTCCTCTGGCAACGGGAGAAAGTTTCGTGAAGTCTCCATTTGTTCACGAGGAGGGGGCAGCGGCAGATTGTGACAGTTCTCGGCCTCAGTTGTGGCAGGACAACTGTCCTGCCACTCAGGGAGTGATGTTCTCAACCATGAGATGGAAGGGATAAACCTATTCGCAGGCAAAACATGACAAAACCATATTAGCGGACGTGGTGTCTAGCCATTTGTCCCAGAATTGACTGTGAACATATTCAGGACATGCCTATGGTTGGCTTCAAAAACCAGGGTTTTTTCTTGTGAAGTTTCCTGAAATTTCGGACTCCAATGAATCTGAGGTACAAAGCGCGAATGTGCTGAGACTGAAAGTGCTAACTACCCAGTTGGCTGGGCCACCACAAGAGGAGGACAAAGCCTGGGAGCTCAGCGCAGCTTTTCGGAAGTTGGTCGCCAATTTCTAGTAGCGGAGTGTGTTCGATACTGAAGGGGTTTGGATGTAATCCCATTAAAGTCCCATTAAAATCATTGAACATCCCTTTAAATCCTCATGAGTGTTGGACTTTCGAGGTTTTCTCCTTTGATCATTGCTTGTCTTCGGTCAAACCGAATGACTCCAGAAGGCAAGGAAGCAACTGCTAGATCTGCCAGATGTCTGCAGCGCAAAGCCAATTTCTAGTAGCTGGAAGCTTCGACATGGAAATTTTGCAACTTGACAATTTGTTCGCTCCTTGAGGGTTCTGGGTCCAGTAAATTAACATAGACCCTGGTAGTCATCGGGGTTGGAAGATTAGTTTCCTCTAAAAATTGGTGATTTTCAGGGTCCAACTGTTAATTTACCAAAGGGTACCTATTTTTGATGATTTTTGGACAGAAGTGCTGCAAGCGTGCCAGGGATGAGCCGCATGCTCCTCCCATCACGCAGGAGCAAGTCTACGAGGCCGGCATCGGCTGATGCTGTTAATTATAGGGGATTATAGCGAGATTCTAGTGGATTATATTGCTCAAATTATTCAAGAATTGGGGATTCTGTGGGAATATGTGGTATTGTAATGGATTAGAGTACTACTCAAATTACTCAATTACAGCGGGATTATAATGGATTATAGTACTCAATACATACGTATATTAGTTTTCTAGGGGATTATACTACGTACTCCAAAAAAACATCGGTGGCTCTCATGATCCATGAACTGGGAAGGCGATCGGCCAAAATCTTCTCTCCAATGCGTTGGAAGGCGCCCAGCACGGATCGTCATCCCTGACAGTAGCATGAGCTTCCCGTATCACATGAAGGGCATATAGAAATGTATGATGATGTGTGATTGTATGTACATATATTATCATGTATCTATGCTTAATGACATTTCAGGGAAATGAGTCCGACCAAAAGATTGAGGACAACAATTGGCAAACCTCCTGGGAATGTCTTCCGTCATCTTTCTACTATGGCAACTGTCATGCTTTGCGGCAACGGCTCAGGCTTCAATTCGTGCTTGTTTGCCTATGGACAGACTGGAAGCGGTAAAACCTACACAGTCTTAGGGTGCAGGCCTTAGTTTTTGGTTGCACCTAGGCCTTACAGCCCACATGATCTTGGCACCAGAGGCATGAACGAGATCCTGGTCTCATTCCCAGATTGCCAGCGCCCAAGATGGGCTGAGGTTGCCGGGACAAGCAGCAGCAGCAGCAGACAAGTGTCCAAACCTGATATATCCTATTGCTTAGGTGCCAGAATTTGTTCACGCAGGACCTCCGAAAGAGTGTCATTGTGAGCAAGAAATTGCAGACTGGACAGCTGACAAACGGCGCAGAAAGATTCTAGCAGGCACTCCATTAAATCTCACTAAACCTCCACTAAACTCCATTAAACCCTATTTGCATCTTCACTTGCCACTCGGAGACGATTTGTCCTCGAAGGAGTACGAGGAGTTGCGGGTTTCCGCATCATTTCTTGAAATTTACAACGAGCAGCTCAAGGACATGTCCCCAGTTTGTGTCTGGGCTAGGATGCTCCACTTTCGTGCCATTTCAGCAGTGAATATGGTGATTTTTGCGTTATTTTTTTTTGAATATGATTGATTGGGTATATCTTTTGATATTGTTGTTGATTGGCATGATAGGACCTCTTGAACCCACAGATGAAGGGCCGCAAGCCGCTGTATGTGCACCAGCATCCCCAGTCGCAAACTTATCCAGGATTTCAGCTAGACTCTAAGGTATTAACCATCATATAATCGGGAATTTAAGCATTATTAACCATCCTATTTAACCATCATATAATAGGGATTTTACAATTTTTACAGATTCCTCTGAGGTTGGGAGTGTACGTTCCACACCTGACGGAGCAAATCCGCCATGTTTGCCTCCCATCGGTTGCAGATGGTCGCTTCAGTGTGTCGGTCTCGTGGCATTGGACCTTGGTCGTTTCAAAATGGGCCATCCGACCGGGCACCGTGGGAAGACAATCCCAGCGCTCAAAACCTCAGGGCTCCTGTTGGCAGTCACGACGAGTGTTGGGAGCCCCAGCCTGGATCCGTGTGAAACACGGATCAGCTAGGCAGATCCGACAGCTTCGCTAAAAATCGCTGAAACAGAAGAGCATGTGAAAGTGGGATGGTGGTGATGATGGTGGTGATGATGATGATGATGATGGTGCCTCCTTATTTTTGCCTTTCTGCAAAGTTCTGTCGTGCTAGATGCTGCGCTTGAGGGATAGCTGGTTGGGGGAGTCCACTGAGGTATGGCCCTTTTGGACTTTGGCTCCAAGATCCGGGCCACTTCACAGACCAACATGAACAGTACGTGTCGCTGGCTCCTTTGCAGAAACCCGGTGGTTTGGAATGTCTTGGATGGACGCGTGTGTGAACCGGCTGCAGCATGTGTGTTTTACTTTTGAGTTTTGCTCAAACCACAGGAAGCGTAGCGGCGTAGCCCATGCCTCCCATGAGGAACATCAGCTTTGCAAAATTTCATCAGCGCTATTTTGCATCCTTTTGCAAGATGTATTCAAAATATTCAAACACTTGGAAATCTTTGAAACATTGCTTGACGAGATTCTTTTGCTTGCACAAAGTGCGTCACCAGTTGATCAAAGTTCTGGATATCAAGACGGTTTTAGTTCCAATGACGCAGCTGAAGACGCCTCCCGGTGGTGTGCTGGAGACTGAATTTGCTCAGATACGCTTGCCTCAAACAAATGTTAGCAGAAAAAGGTCATGGACCAAGTGTCCTTACTAATCCCATCCCCCTCATATTAAATAATTACCTCCCATCTTATCATATGGGTCTCTAAAATGAACAGATCCAAGACTAAACTAGGGTTTATTTAAGGGGGCGTTTTAATATTGGGGCAATGGGATTACTTGCTTCAAAAATTGGTTAGAGAACACAATAGGTATCCTCCTTGGTGGCTCAGTCTACTGAGGCGCACCATTGGCGTTTTGGCGCTACAGGGCGCATTCGAAGAACATGAGGACTGGGTCCTAAAACGGAAGCAGTTTTTAGGGGGGGCAGTTGAGGTTATATTTTTATGATTAAATGGGGTGTAACTTTATAGTTTATAAATTATAACTGTATAACTTATAACTTAAGCATGGTGATATATAATCTCCATAAGTATCGGTAAGTTGGGATATAACCCCTGCAACTATGATTATATTATATATATATATATATACAATTATATATATACCCATGAATTTCACCCGCACCCCAACCGCATGAGGGGGTCCAGAGATTGATAGCAGAATCCATAGCCAGAGTTCTCACTTCCAGGCAATGTTCAAAAAGCTTCCTCAGCACCTCGTGGATCAGTTTCGAGTGATACAGGCGCCCCTGGGAGGTGGAGGTTTACTAGATTTAATAGCAATTTTGATCAGTTTTATCACTTTTCAACGCTTCTTCAAGTCCCAAGAGTTTTGGGTCTATTGCGATCAATGGGGATTCATACGAGCATTTCTCATGATGAATCCCTGAGAAAAATCGACTTATGAACTCCAAAGTCAGATGAGCCTGTCATGATTGATTGATCATGATTCGTCATGATCTACAAGGTAATTACTTCATGATCAGAATTTTGACATTCTGCGCCAGATTTATCATGTGTCGCCATGGTCTACCACAAACGTCCTACCATAATTGCACCATCATGTCCAGCATTTTACCATACACTAATTACCATAAAATCCATCATCATTTCTTCATCATGTTCCATGATTTTTCCATCTATGGATTTCATGTAAAATTTCATCTCAGATTTCGACCCTTGCTCCATCTTGGTCCCCTTTTTAAACAACGGTAAAAACCAAACCCCCGAGCCGATCGGCGCTTTGAGGTGCGCAAGATTGAGGAGTTGGACGCCTGCGAAGCCTTGGTCATTCCAGGGGGCGAGTCCACGACCATGAAGATCATCGCCGGAACCGACGAGTTGCGCGGACTCAACAAACGGGTTGATTTGAGCAGAGATTCTATGGGGAATCATGGGGATATTATATAATTATATATATTATATGTATTATATATTATATTATATATATATTATATTATATTATATATTATATTATATATTATATATATGATGTATTGTATAGATATTTCACTCGCAGTTTAATTATAGATGATCATGGGGATTCTTGATGATTTTTGAAGAATAGGGCTATAGATTCCATTGTTGAAACATGCATATGAATTACGAAGGATATGTCATGGGAATCTGTCATGAGATTTTATAGCCAGCAACATCCAATTTGAGTTTGTAGAATTGGATGGCCAGGATGGCCCCCAAATGGCCCCCAAGTTATAGCGAAAAAATGTTGGGAGAATGATGAACTCCCAGTGATTGGCAAAAAAATCCACAGCGAAACTGCCCAAAAACCAGGGTCCAACGATTTGAGCCCCATCGACTTTCTGGGATGGTTAGTTCATTGCTGTCTACTGTACCCTCTGGTTATGTCAAAATAGCTGTAGCTATTGAACATGACCATTTAATTATAGTGGAGTTTCCCATTGAACATGGTGGATCTTTCCATAGTTATGTAAACGTTTACCGTAGGGTAAGATTCGGGATGAATATTGATGAATGATTGGGTTGATCAATGTTGATCACATTCTTCCTGAGGTTCATGGCAAAGCTGCGGGCATACGTGCACGGAGGCAAGGGCGATCTCCTTTTTCTGGCTACATATAGAAAAACATCTTAGGACTCAGGACATGACACGTCTTCCTTGGCGGTTGTCAGCACTTCATCTGACTTTGACCTGCGACATCTTGCCCGTTTCACTCTGATAGCGCGGTTCGAGTGGTGAGAGTCTCACCACTCGTTTTCACTTCAGGACCTGGTGCTGATGGTGAGAAGCGAAAACCCAGACCGGTGTGGGGGACCTGCGCTGGCTGCATCATGCTCTCGGAGGATGTGGTGAATACCATTGGACAAGGAGGCCATTTGTGAACCATTTGGATGGTACCATGGTACAGTATGATGATTCCAAAATCTGCAACATTCTGCAGCCAAATGTGCTTTTCCCCATCATTTCAACTGTTCAAGACGCGGAATAGATGTGTTCCTGCGATCGTTCTTTGCATGCGTGCTGAGCTTTGATGAAGCTGTAAAGTCAAGCATGAAACCCACCGTAGAATTGGTATGGAGGAAAAGTGTTCAAAAGTGATTGCCCTCACCCAAAGCAATGGATCCTGTCATACCAAAGATGACCAGCCACTTTTTCGTGAATCGGGACCCTGTTTTAGGTTGCCATCCCCGAAATTGTGGATTAAGTGCCCTACTGGTAATTTGTCATCGTTGCTTCCTGGTTGCTTGCGCAGCGGCCGTTTGCGCTTGGTGCAGGACAGGAACAGCCCGCCAAGCCGCTTGAGATCAACGAAGAACAGGGAGAATGATGGGATTTTCATTGAGAAATAAGGTCAACATGAGCCAAGCAATATTCGGGGAATGCACAACCCAAAAACGCAAGATTCAATGGTAAACATATGCCAACAACAAAAAACACATATATAATTAATATTAATTAATCACAGAATTGGGAGCAACTCAACCAACCTGATTGATACTTTCAATCAGGTGTTTCTTTTCCCTCACCCGGCTGGGGATAATCATGTCCTCCGGACTTGGGCGAAACCTTTTGTTGCGGGGCTTACAGCCATGTTTGCGTGGTACAAAATCCAGGTTGGAAATGGCCCTTGAATCAATCCAGTGAAGGTTGAAGGGTGGTAATCTCCCCAGTTGATAAATTCACCATTCTCTAATTTTCCTGTGACAGTAAGATTTCCACCAGGAATTTCCATGTTTTTTTTGCAAGAATTTCCACCATTTGGGGATGTAAAAACATGGAAAAACACCAGAATTTCCCATACTTTGGGATTGCACCCGATGTCCCTCATGTATTTTGGGATGTCAAAAAAAACAACAACCATTTTTTCCATACCCTTGGTACATGGATGGTAAAATACACCCGATTTTCCGCTACTTTTTTAGTTTCACCATCGCCATGAGTCCTGGAGTTGTGCCCCAGGCGCTGCAAGTATGGTGATCCAGTGGGTGGCCTCGATGTGGCCACCTGCCGAAACTTCTTTGGACGCCAGGCGGCGACGGTGCCAATTTTTACAGGGTTTGATAGGTATAGTAACTCCTAAAGAGGTAGAAAAGGTACGAAAAGGTACCGTTGATTGATCACGTTCTTTGGATTTGGATGTGACTTTTTGATCGTTTTGGGGTAAAATGAAGCCTTGAAGCAGTGGATTGGGTAGCTTGCTTTCAGCAACCTCACAATGAGGTCGCCGTGAATGATTGTGTTTGGAAGGGCTCACGCCAAGAGTATGATTTGTTTCTGATTTGATATTTTGTTAAAACAACTTGCCCAGAACCATGCCATTTGATAGATGCTTATTCTGTAATATTTCTGTAATTACTGGTCACTGCGTCAGTATAGATGAAATATGATGAAACCATGATGATATTTCTTTGAGTTTCTTGTGACACCGTGACACCCCAATGGGACCCCGGGACCCCCATTCCCGCTTCGGAGGCTCAATCCTTCGAAGCCGCCGTAGTGGCTGGTGCCAAGGGCGATGGGAAAGATGCTGAGGCGAACGGCGGGTCTTCGTGCTGGCTTTGCCCTTTTAAAATGTGGGGAAAACTTCTACATGGCAACTTTAATATAAACAGACAATGATGATACATGATAAACTGATAAACCATAGGAATTTGTGGGTATCCTATTTTTCCGACAAACCTATGTTGCTTTGTTGTGGTTTGTTTGTAAATGGGGTGGAATGGGGCCCAAATCCACTGATGAGCTGTTTTTTATTCCCCGTTTACTGGCAATGTCTAGGTGTATGCCTCATTTTAAAGCCTTGTGTTAATTGTTATGACCGCAGCTATGTTGGTGGATCTGCTGGGAAGCGTCAGCTTCAGTAAGGCATCAGAACTAGGCAAGAAGCAAGGTTGCCGGCTTTGATGAATGGGAACAAGAGTAGACGGTTGTTCAAATCAAAGCGCAAGCGACGGAAACATGTTCGCCCCAACCCGAACGTTGCTCCACACTTACAATCGTCATGATCATCATCATCATCATCATCATCACCATCACCATCACCATCACCATCACCATCATCACATCATCACATCATCACATCATCACATCATCACATCATCACATCATCACATCATCACATCATCACATCATCACATCATCACATCATCACATCATCACATCATCACATCATGATCATCATCACATTAAATTTTGCCACCCGTTCTGAACAATATGTTGACTGGGGTAATAACATCCATCAACTTTATCTTCATGAGGGGTCAAAATTCGCCACCTCAGTGAACAATATGTTGGTTGGGGTAATAACATCAACTTGATCTTCATGAGGGATCCAAATTCGCCACCCCCTATGAACAATATGTTGATTGGGGTAATAACAGCAACTTTGTCTTCATAAGGGATCAACATTTGCCATCCCCTATGAACAATATGTTGATTGGGGTAATAACATCAACTTTATCTTCATAGCCACCTGAAGTCAGACGCGGTGCAACGTCAGGGTTGCAGCGAACAGGTTTTCCTGGAAAGAAGTTGAATGATTTGAATGTGTATCGGGCACACAACTGTGCCTGTCCGAAAATAAGCAAAGAACAAATGCTCATTTGAGAACGTTACCTCGATTTGAACACCTCATCCGAGTGTCCTTTGATGCAGGCCCGCCGTGAGGCATTCGACCATTTCCCAGCAGGTGCGTTATGTTTCTGGAGAAGATATGAGACTTGAAAGATTTGAAAGTCACCAAAGCCGCATAACTTTTTGCAGTCAATCCATGTCAATCCCTTGCGCTGTCAGAACAGCAAAAACGCAGCCACAGCCGCCCCCTGCTCAAGCCGTTTGTAGTGTATCCATGGCAAAAGTCGATCAAGGCAGGAGATGATCCATGGAGATATCTGGAGATATTTGTTCTGCGGTAGCCTGGCGATTGAAAATCCACCATTTAAATAGTTGATTTGTCCATTAAAACCTTCATTGATAGTGGATTTTCCATGATTTTCTCATATGTTTCCCTATTTTCCTATGTTTCTCCCCACTGAAACCTTCATTTTGTTCGGAGATTTCCCAGGTGGTAGCTGTTGCCCGCCAGGTGCTGGACGGTTTGGGGCTCAGCCACCAGCGAGTGATGGCTACGCCTACGCCGGACGCCTCAGGATATATATAATTATATATATAATTATATATATATAATTATATATATATATACACATATATCTGCTTGGTGGTTTGGAACAGGTTTTTTTTTCCATCATATATGAGATGTCATCCTTCCAATTGACGAACTCATATTTTTCAAGATGGTTATTGCACCACCAACCAGATAATTATATATATATATATGTAACTATTATCATTATTATAAATATGTATATAGGTTATAGATATATGATAGATATAACGTGTGCTTTTCTTAAGGGGGTTCCATCCATGATCAACAATTGATCTTGAAGGGTGTTGATCAATTTGTTGGGTGCAAAACCTTTGATCGGGGGGACACCTCAGCCCATTTTGGGTGATTTGGGGGATCCCCTACTTAAGAAATCCTCGTTTCTTGGCAATGGTAGACCTGCAATAAAGGGCATATCAGTGTGAATCGAGTGGGATTGTGCCAACAATATCAGGACGCAACAACCATCAACTATCCCTATAGTTATTTACCAGAAATGAGACTTTAAACACACGATGTTCAGGTGTTTGTGATGGATGATGGTGATCGATCCCATCTTAACAATCAACAGCGACAAATGAGACCAGCCATAGACTAGATCTTCCTGCCGCTCTTATGTCTCAGTTGAAGAAATAAGTTGGTGATGTAGTTCCCAAGCGTGATTAAAAACCTTAGGGCCGATTGGCATCAATGTTCTTCTAGCAACACATTGGATGACTACTTTGCAATCATTGCCAAAGCCAGTATATTGAAACAACCTGGAGAATCAATCAAGCGCAACCCTGACGTTGTTGAGTGAATTTCATGCTCACGCGCTGGTGCCATGCTGGAACAATTGCCAAATGCAGTGGCAACTTGGCTTTATCAGCAATGTGGCCTAGGACTGAATGTAGCCTCCTCCATTCCATGCCGGAAGTGAGTAGTGTCTTTCAGCAGACTATCCATGGTTTGAATGTAGACTCAGCCTGTCTCTCAGATTTTAGATGAATGTTCTTCGGCAAGTCGAAATCATTTACCTTCTGGTAAACTAACATAGCTATTGAAAATGGCAATTTATAGTGGATTTTCCCATAAAAAATGGTGATTTTCCATAGTTATGTAAACGTTTACCAGAGGGTAGTAAGTCTTCGGAGCTTGCTTCAATCAGATGATCGTCTCGCAGTTCTGCCAGCATCTGCCAGCAGTTCCTGGAGGCTTCTGACAACGAAGCGAGCAGAACCGATGACGAAGACGTTTCGCATCACCGGACGCCTCTCGACCGAAGCATCCAAATTTTCCACGCAAACTGTTGGTGCAAAAGTTGGAACCTTACCCACATGTGATGTTGAACCAAACTGGCATTGTTTAAGGCGTGAGCTGGAACATATTTGAGTGTTTCTGTGCTATTTTATAGTCATTTTCTTCAAATCCTCACCTTTTACAGTGATTTAACCTTGCAGTATGTCATTATCCATCATTTCTATTCATTTCTTTGGTTCGAGGAAGTCTTAAGGAAAAACATCGAGGGACCCATGGGCCATCATGGGCCCCTGGCGTTTCCCGGTCACAAAGGAGATACGCAGACAACTGGCGACCCAGGTCCCACAAGGGACACGGCGAGGAGCTGAGAAAGTCGCACACACAGCAGATCCGCAAAAGCCACCAGGACGGCACGGAAGGGATGGCTGGGCTGGATCCCAAAAAAACTATCCATGATAATTCTAGATGTTCAACCATCCAATTTTGGGGGTAGCCTGATTTTAAAATACGTAGTTTAAACCTCCAGAGTTTAAGCGAGAAGCGGGCTGGATTTGATTCCCAACTAGCTATTTTGCCAACGAAGATGGCTACACAGCATGAAAAAGGTCTATATTGGCTTTAGGTAGGGAAGTTAAGAGTTAGATTCTTGATATTTTGTGCCATTCTAGATTGGGGATTGGCCAATAATTACATTGAATACATGTTAAATGAACCAGAGGTTGTTGATAGGGATGTCCCTCAACGTTCAGACAGGCGGTTGCGGAGGCCTTGGACGAAGAAGCTGCCGTCACGGCTGATGGTCGCCGACAGTTGGCACGCAAAGGCACAGCCAATCTGATCGATTCAGAGGAGAAGCTCAACTGCAAATTTCCTGGATGGATGATCTCAGGTAAAACTAGTCAGCACAGTGCACTCCTGACATCTCCTGACACCCTCATGATGCATCCCCACTCATGGCATTTTTGCGGGCACGTCTTGGCGGATGAGCAGGTGCTTGGTCCCCCGTTTGGGCTGGAGTGATGTTTATTGACACGTCATCATCATTACCGGAGATTGCTGTTTGTTCATCACCATGATACGACGTGATCATCTTCATCCTCATCCTCATCTTTATCTTCATCTTAATCTTCCTCCTCCTCCTCCCTCCTCCCTCCTCCCCCCCTCCTCCTCCTTCGTCGCCGCCGCCGCCGTCGTCGTCGTCGTCGTCGTCGTCAATCATCATCGGTTTGACTCAGTAGCTTCATGACATCATGAGCACAGAGATTGGACCGTACATAACAAGAGAATGCAAGAGATTCACATGCACGCAACGGGTTGTCTTTCAAACCTCCTAGATGGGGGAGGTAGGGCTTTAATGCGTTTATGTATTGCACACATCCTCTAACAGTTTCGGCCCAACAGACCTTATTTTCTCGACCTCTTGCTATCATGAAAACGCCCAGCCGTTTTTTGATCCAACTGGTACCAGGTTGCCGGCCTGGAGAAAATTATGCCACAAACTGGTGAGCTGGCCTGGATTTGACTCCTTTATTGGCATGATCATTCTGGCGAACGGCCTCACCATCGGTGACTTGGAGATTTCAACCCTGGAACCCTTGTGTCATGGGGGTTTGAAATCAGGTACCCTACATCAACTGATTTATCATCATGTTCTCTAAAAGTATCTAAACGTGCCATTTGGATCCATTTGGGAGGTATACTGGTGTGCAGTATCCATTTTCAGACAAACCCGTACACTCAGGTGTCGACACGCAGGTGCAGGCTCGAATCCCCTTGGGATGCGACGAAAACTGTGTGTGCGTCCACCCGGGTACTGTGTGTCGACTGGCGGACCCTTGGGTTGCCATTGTGGAACCTTGGCCACAAGTTATGGCTCTGGATATCCATTGGTTGGAGGTTCCTGTAGATTTTCCTATTGTACTGAAGGTGCAATAGGCTGGAGTTGGTGTGTTTATAATTCGATGCGAAGGCGCTTGCCGTGTTCGTCTTGAAAACCTTATCTACACATATTTGCCAGGAATATCTTATTAAAAAATATAATATATATATATATATATATTTATTTATTTATAATCATTTATTTATATATATATATATATGTTTATATTTATATGCATATATTCTACATATGTTCTATTGTGTATTATATTGTCAGTATCATGTCGTCTGTATGAGTCCAAGTTCAACTCATATCATGATGTTCTCCCAGATCCAGATCCTCGGCCGAATCCCCGAATCCCGGCAGCTGCAGGATTATGCCTTCTTTGGGATCTACATTCTGGAATTAGTTCTTCGCTTTTGCGCCTTCGGCCCCCGTGTTGTGAAGAGCAACTGGGTGAAATTCGATATGTTCCTGGTTGCCAGTGCAACCGCGGATATTATACTCAAAGCGAAGCTGGGCAGCACTGATTCCTGTCAAACTGATGAGTACTTCTAAACTCAATAAAGGTCCAAAACATTTGCACCTCAAGCAAAAGCAATCTAGAATATTCTAGAATAACGATTATTCATTTTAAAGTCTCTTTGCATTGAGTCACTGATAAGGGCAAGGCAATCTCTCGTGAATTTGCGCCATCGCCAGGACTGCTGTCGATGCTGAGTTTCTGAAGCAGGTGATGCTCCATGGCAAGAACTTAAGTGTCGGTGCCTCCAGGGCAACGTTCTGCGGATGGTTTTCCATAGAATAAGTTTGGCTCGTGCCCACAACAACAATCCCAACTATTGAATAATTGTACATGGTGCCCGGTGCCCCAGCTGGATTTGCCAGAGGTGCCATGCTCGTTTCAAACCGTTTAGGGAACCTAAGCGAAGGCTACAGGCCCAGGATTTTATGACCATACCATCATGCCTAGAATGTCAACCCTGAACTACTACATTAGGGCTGGTTAACTGTGAGGGTACGGGGTACCTCTCAAGAACTGCTGACGAGTCCAGGGTTGATTTTATATGTGTATATATATATATATATAACTGCTGACGGGTCCAGGGTTGATTTTACATGTATATATATATAATGTATATTGACATGTGTATATATATAGAGTTATATATATATATATACATATCAATATACATATATATATATATATATAAGTATATATGTATATCACATATTAATCTCACATCGAACAAGTGTGCTCTCCCCACAGTGCCACAGAGCCAGTTGGATGCATGGCCATTTTGGAAGCCTGCTCTTGGCATGTAAAGCATCACACAGAAGAAGCGAGTAAGATACCACAATGTCCAGGCGGTGGTAGTTGGTACAGTAGTGCCCAAATGTCGAAGCTCAATCCTGGTAACGCCGGTAAGCCATAAAATCTCGAGTCTTGAACAGTGAAGTCTTTCTGCGGATGTACGCATCTTTTTCTTGGATGTGTTCTGTCTCTTCTGCTCGTGGTGTAATTCAGTCTTACATTGCTTCTTGACGGAACGTGGTGACACGCTCCTTCTCCTCCAAGAAGCCACACGGCTACTGTCCGCTGAGGCTGGTACGGCTGCTTCGATTGGCACGGTTGGCAAGTAGCTTTGCTGAAGTCAAAATAATGTGACCGAAGAGTCTCACAAGCTGTTCTGCTCATCAGTTTGATTTGCGTTACTCTTCAAAAGCAAGTTGTATGTATGCATATGATCTATATTGATCTATAATATCTACAGACTACACAATTTGGACACAGGACAAAGTGAAGTAAGTCAATCAATGAAAAGAAGGTCCATCCGATGCATCCGGAGTCATCCACTCCTCTAAGGACTTGTGCGTTTGATTGTCCAGTTCCAGACCTTGTGGAAACTGGTGAACGGCCTCATGTCCTGTGTCGGGGATCTTAAGGAATCGCCGTGGATTTTTTGTGCAGAGAGAGTTTTACTCCATACTTCTGTGATATGCAGATGATAGCACATAGCACTGCCACTCCCAAATTCTTGGGAGTTCGGCGCATCTGAGGCCAACACACTCTTTTGGACCTTCTTGCTGATGAGCATCCTTTCATACATCGGAGCACTCTTCGGGTTGGGCTCTTGGATCACTTAGATCTCATTGATTTGATGCTAGGGTTCCAGGTTCCAAGGGATTCCCCTTGGGATTCCCCTTGGGATTCCCAGGGATTCCAACTCATTCCAAGGGATTCCCAGGGCCAACTGGTGTCGGTGCCAACTGGTAGCCTCTGAGGATGGATTTATGTGACTACGACCTCTCCCTGCCACCAGACCATCCATACAATGTAGCGGCGAAGATCTCAGTCGGCTGGGCGTAGAACTTGGCCTCGACTCTATTCGTTTTGCTTTAGGCCATGCAAATTCTATGGGTTTTTTGGAGCCTGACATGTTTCACCTACTGTACCTGGGTTGTTCTCAGAAGCAGCAACTGAGATGTTTCAGGCACGGAAAGACTCGACAAAAACACATCAAACCTTAAGCTTCAAGCAAAACATGCCGAGGCTCTGGAATACTTTCGCGGCCTGGACAATTCCGTGTTCACCTTGGTGCAGCTCTTTACTTTCGACAGCATCTTGGTGCGACGCTGTGGCTGTGGCAAAAAGAATGTTGGCACCCAAAAGGCTTTGAAGCTGGTTGCGAAAATCAAGGCAAATTATTTACACATATTTGCAATTAATTATTTACATATGTAAGTAATATAAATTGTAATATATATATATATATTATATATATGTATGTATAGTATTAGTTCCTGTGACTGCCATTTGATGCATTCTGGCTTCTGACGGTTTTTCAAGTGTATTTTTTGTTGCCCCCTTTGGCACCATTGGTTCAGGGAACTCGGCATCCAGGCATTGCTGCCATATACCGACCATTGGTCCAACACAGACCTTGGCTCTTCTTCTATTTCATGGCAGTGCCTGGGAGGAAAAAAAATGGCGATGTGCGATAAACTGACTCATGTGAGTTTTTAGGACATGTTTGATATGTGTTCAAACACAGTTCGAACGTGCCATGAGACTTGGGACCAATTTCTCTGTAATTTCCCTTGAGAACTGCCCAGGTGTTGCTTGTGCTTTCAATCGCCCTGATGAACCTCGTGACAGCAATCATGGCGGGAGCCACAGTTTTCTGTCCGTACTTTTCCACCGCAGGTTGGACAGTGTGGTTGGCCGCGTTCAGAGGATATACCCTCTGGTAATTTAACATAGCCATGGAAAATGGCCCATTTATAGTTGGTTCACCTATTTAAAAATGGTGATTTTCCATGGCTATGTTAAATAACCAGATGGTAAGATTTATAAGATGATCAAACATGACAAAACGTCAGAACAGGAGTTAGAAGAGAACGAGTTGCACCAAGTAAAACATGCTCCCTTTGCAAAGGAGGAACAAGATCGTCTGCAATGATTCTCCAAGGTCGAAGGTGCTTTGGCCATTGCCGAACAAGACAAGAGCTTGCGCAAGAACCACGAGCAGGTTTCTTGACCAACAACAGAGTTCATATGATTTCATGCTGTCTGAAGAATTCCGAACCCCGGAAACAAACTGGGTTTACCTTGAATGATTTGAGACATGATCAATGAGCGGAACATGACGCAAGATGCGGATGTATCTGATACTACGCGATATAACACATATATTATATTATAGTACATATATATATATATATATATATATTACATATATATATATATATACAGAACTATAGAAATAGAGATCGAGGTATCGGTATTGGTAGGTAGGCAGGTACCGTAGGACTCTTCATGACTCTTCGTCTTTCCGAGGCGAAGAAGAAACGCCAGATGGTTGACCTGCCAACGTTTAACAACGGGTTTCACCTGCGGACACCTGCGGACTGGTGATAAGTATGGCCATAGGGATAAGACAGGGATGATAACTATAGTTTACCAATTGATATATAGATATTAGATGATATTAATATAGTTACCAGTAATAGTAGATGGGATAACTATATCACTATGTATCATCTACTGGTTGATAATGAATGTTAAGATACCTATTATAATCAACCAGATGGGATCTTAATGGGGCTTCTTTTTCTGGCCGCCCGGAAATTTCCGGGATATGTTTCACAGACATGGGAATATTGGGGACACCCTATGGCGGGTTCATGGGACTCCCAAGGTGGATATGACATTGTGAAATGATGACATTTTTGGTATACTTTTTATCAGCAACTGGCCAGGGATGGCCAGGGATATATATATATATATAATATATATATAATGGGTGCAGTAGACCTACCCGGTAGAACAAGCCTTCAATATACAATAGACATCAATATACACAACTAACAAAATGGGGGATGTCCAAAAATGCAAAAAAAACATGGGGAAAATGATGATGCCCATTGGATTTAGGTGTACAAAAATTTGTACCCCAAAATATCAAGGTTTCCCCATGTGAAATCGCCAGGCACAGTTGAAGTTGATGTTTGATGAGTTGGATGAAGATGGCTCCGGAGAGTTAACTCTTGACGAAATCAATGCTGCACCAGCAGTCCCTTGGAGAACTCAAGGGGCCAGATTTGGAGAGAACTGGAGAAATCCGGCTTCGAATATGATGGGTTTCTTTGAAAATGGATTCGTGCCCCCAAATGTCCATGTTCAGATTGGGATAATGATGATTGACCAGTGGATTTGAAACTTTGGGGCTGCCCTATTTTCAGACAAACCCATATCACTCATGTCTTGCTGTCTTGAAAACGATGGAATCCTACTGCATTCCGGATGAAAACTAGCGTTAAGTAGTGTTAGGGCTGATGGTTTCATTTCTGGTTGAACGTCTTTGAGGATGTGATGCAGTCCCTCTTCGAGATTGCAGGCACTGAGGACATTCCAACCCTTTTCGTGTCTTCGCTGCACAAAACATCCTTTTGTACAGAGCAGATCAAACAACACCAGATGATAGCGATGATAGCTATGTCAGCTATGTGCATGTAGATATCTGTCTCCGCAACCCCCAGACAGGTAATACATGGTGTTTGTTGACTGCTTCCCTGGATTGCTCTGGAGTTGAAGCCCAGGAAATGCTGGATTACGATGGTGGAGGAACATTGGAAACGGATGAATTCTGCGAAGGAGCGTGAGACGCCGTCAATCAGAGATTTGGACATGCTGATGGGTCTGAATTAGTCATTTCTAGTGGGCAAACCAATAGGTTTGATGCCTGAAAACAGGGTACCTCATTCCATCTTTGGGACAAATCCCCCATTTTCAGACAAAACCTCTTTTTGGGGGAATATACAATGAAATTGGGAACAATCAAAAAATGTCATTATAAATTCCTAGTATTGGAAGTATGATCGTTTCCCTCTGGAAAAGCACCAAACATCCCATCCCATGAAATGCTGGTGAGTAAATGGTCCGTGAAAATTCTGATGTTTTGTTCACCCAGAATGCACTAAGTATATCATAGTATATCTAAGTATATGATTCCCTATTTTCAGTTAGTGTCCCCAAGAGTCATCGGTAAATATTCGGCATGACCATCCCCCAATGACCTCATCCCAGGACATTACACCACGGGAATCCATCCACCGGTTGGAAGAACACACCGTAGGTCCATTGAATCCTATGAACACCAATAAAAAATCCCATATTAGTCATGTGTCATGTGTATCTTACCAGCTTATCCCAGTTCTATCAGCCCATGTATCATTAAAGCAAATATTAGATATTCATGATATAGATACTATAGATCTTGTATGATCTAGGTATTGGATAATTATTGTATTATCGTGATATATTTGGATAATTATTGTATATTATTGTATTATCGTGATATATCCTATATGATATCAACATATCCGGATATCTATCCAGCAGGAATTTTCAAGGCCAGCACCAGCGCGAAGCCCTTAGAGTTGGATCGTCTCATGAAGCAATGCAGTGCCTGGGCGGCGCCGTGGGGAACAGATGGGGGTACCAGCGGGCTCGCTGGATGGTTTATACCCTCTGGTGAAGATACAAAAAGCTATTGAACATGGCCGTTTATAGTGGATTTACCCATTCAAAATGGTGATTTTCCATAGTTATGTGAACCTTTACCAGAGGGTAATTGAACATCCTATTGAAGTGGATAACTGGATGATTGGATGTACCCCCAAAATTGCTTTTTATGGATGATAACTGAACATGTTCTATTATGGTTTTATGTCATGGACACTCCCAAAATGGATAACTGGATGTCCCCCCATGACTCAGGAAACCTACAGATGGAAAATTCATGAGACTTGCAACGAAAAACTTGGAAGATTGCGTTGTTTTAATGAATATTATAATATTGACACTGTACTTTGTGAACTCAACACACCGTAGCTTGACCGGCGGAGTGTGTTTTCATTGAAACAATGGGAATGTTGATGAACAAAAGGGGGGATGTTTTTACCGACCAGAGTGTCCACTGCCATAACTGGTGACTCTTTTGAAAACTTTCTCCTTGAACTTGTCGGACCCGTTCTGAAACCATGACAGGAACGGTATGCTTCCGATAAAGTTCTCTGCCAGGATTGTCGCTTTAAGATAGGCTTTCAGGGGCATAGCTCTCAAGACACATAGATCGAACCTGTTCTACTTTGCTCCTTCATTGCCTTGTCAACTTCAGTTTGCCCCAACAGCGGAGCGATGACCCCCAAGCACGACTGATACAGTATATGAAGTGCGGATGACTCCTTTTGTACCTCAGTCACCCTTTGGTGATCTATAGAAGATGGTGATGGACAATCCTCTGACTCACTTTCAGCGGGAAAAGCAATTACAAATGGGTGATTTTGTATGGTGACATGTGATTGTTATATGAATTTGCTAGTACGTGAAATGGGTCTGTCTGAAAGTACCCAAAAAAAAAAATCCATGAAAATCCCATGGTTTATCATGGTTTTTCATCATGTTCCCCAGATTTTCATAGATGTTGGCCATTTGGGGGGTTTTAGCCACCATTTTTCAGACATCCATGGCGAAAAAAACACACGGGCCGCCCTAAGGAGACATTTTGGGCAACTCTCGGAAGGCGCGACAAGTGTGGGGGGAGCGATTTTTGGGTGAAGGTTGGACAATGGTGGCCATGTATACGTATAATCTATATTATATATATACACACATACATACATACATACATACCTACCTACCTACCTACATACATACCTACATACCTACCTACCTACATACATACCTACCTACCTACATACATACATACCTACATACCTACCTACCTACCTACCTACCTACATACATACATACATACATGTACATACATGTACATACATGTACATACATGTACATACATGTACATACATACACATACATGTACATACATGTACATACATGTACATACATGTACATACAAGTACATACATGTACATACATGTACATACATGTACATACATGTACATACATGTACATACACGTACATACATGTACATACATGTACATATACAGTTGCATATGCATATGGATATGCGTATGCATATAGATATGCGTATGCATATAGATATGCGTATGCATACATATATACATGATTATACATGTACATATGTATATATATATATATATACACATGTACATGTACAGTTGCATTTGCACATAGATACGCGTATGCATATAGATATGAGATTGCATACATATGTACATGATTATACATGTACATATATGTGTATATATCTACATACACACGTGTACATATACAGGTGCATATGCATATAGATATGCGTATGCATATAGATTTGCGTATGCATACATATATACATGATTATACATGTATATATATATATGCATACAGTATTTGTACATATATATATATATGTACATATAATATATATATATGTACATATAATATACATATGTACATGTACTGGTAGTACATTGCAATGCTCATGAAGCCTATGGATGCGACTATTCCAGAAACAGACCATGGTGATGCAGGCACTGGACATCCTCTATGGTGATGGCGAGGGTGGGACGTGTCTTGGAGCCCCATGTTGTGCCAGAGTTTTGTCGAATATACATATATATATATACATATAGATGCCTAGTTTGTGTAGGATTGTTCCAGTTGTTGCACCTCTTAAGATAAAGTGTGCACGTACCAAGAATGTCCGACGTGTTCAAACATTTAATAGAATCTAGAAGTATCTAGACAAAATCCAATGGAAAAGCTCGGCATAAACCACCGCAGCCACACCGATTCGCCAAGGGCAAAGGCCAGAAAGTCAAAAAACCGGAGGCGCCGTTTCGGGAGGTTCTTTGGGACGGAGCATGAAGGATGAATTAGGAAATCACATAAATATACATGAATACGATTTCCTGTAAAGGTATAGGATGTAAAGAGTGTAAGTCCAATGGTGTCGATTCGAAGTTTGGAATTTGCCATTTTGATCCAGATGAGGGTTCACATCCTCTTCCTCACTGAGGCATATTTAACATCGAAGCAGATGTTGGATGTTGGATGATGTTGGTACGTAGTGATTCCCCTGCTGGGCATTCACGGACGTAGTATGACGTAGTACCATTTCTTTAAGACTACAAATGGATACAAATGGGTGATTTCCCTGATGACCCAGACATATATCAGATATATATATGTATATATTAATATTATTATTATTATTATTTTATTTTCTATTATTATTCCCGAGAGCGTCTGAGCGCAGGGTTCTTCCAATAGTGGGGGTCTGTATCTCATCTTCTCATCTTCACATCTTCTCATCTTCACACCTTCTCATCTTCACACCTTCTGTCACACCTTCTCAT
>Ga0126342_10001385_pt1 | contig 33831 bp, 30 predicted proteins | sample Cyp1metagenome_FD_92528 | JGI IMG/M metagenome (GOLD analysis project Ga0126342, IMG submission 92528) | Coral microbial communities from Lord Howe Island, Old Settlement Bay, Australia - Cyphastrea 1 metagenome | ecosystem: Host-associated > Invertebrates > Cnidaria > Coral ...
AATCATCCATAATCATCCATAATCATCCATAATCATCCATAATCATCCATATTTATCTATGATATCATCACCTATCTTTTCCTTCCAACATGTCAGCTGTTTCCCCAGCTTAGGTCGCAAGCAGCGCAGCCCAACCGCCCACGCTGGCAACGTCAATTCATCCCGTTGCCAGTGGGCGAGGCTGCGCCCGCGCCTGGGAGCTTGGTGAAATGGCCTATGAATCACAACTGGTGGTGTATTACTCCTGGGTCAACAATAGCCTGATGAAAATAATCGGCCCTTCTATGGGTGAAAATATGATAAAATATGCAGGGTTGAGATCTTATCATGATGTAGTTGTATTCATCATAACAAAAAAACCCTCTGGTAAATTAACAGTTGGACCCTGAAAATAACCAATTTTAATTGGAAACTAATCTTCCAACCCTTATCTGGAGTGTAAATCATGGTAAATCATCGAAGTAAATGGTGATTTAACATGATTTAACCCTTCAATATTGTAATATCAATGGGATACCCTCTGGATTTTTCAGGCTTTGCGACCTGGAAAATCACATTCGTTGATAGGGAAATCATCGAAGTAAATGCGTCATGGCTTCCATGTCAAGCGGTTCAATTTCGGGCAATTTGTGTCTAAATTGCAGCAAAACTATGTATTATATTACCCTCTGGTAAACGTTTATATAGCGAACTGGAAAGATCCACCATTTTTAATGGGTTTTTATCAACTATTTCGACTGGGCCATTTCCAATAGCTACGTTAAATTACCAGAGGGTATATAATGTATATTAATAATAGCACGAGACACAAGATTCATCACCAAACGGAATGAACTTCTCCATCTACATTTTCAACAATAGACATGGAAACTTCACCGACGAAGACATTTTTAGACATTTTTAGACATGTTTGGCTTGATACAAAGGGGTGTTTTGACCAAACATTGCCAGGATTTAGCCAACAAGCATCTTCATTTGGTCATTGAAATGGATTATATAATTTATACCTAGATATATATAATTATACACCCACATAAAGTAAATAATATGTATATGTATATATATAGATATATCAAATCTGTATGTTTACCGTACCAAATCTGACCAATGGATTTCACCGTACGCGATGAGATTTCACCAAAACCTCCAGCCTCGAAAAGATTGAAGGCCAGGAGATGCGTGGATGGGTTTTGAAGAGTATATACTAGTAGTGTATATATATATACACACACACACTGAAAAACCCATCCTATATTATATATACCCATCATGTATACTGAAGTGTATATATCATATATATCATATATATTTCCATTTGCCCTCCAATGAACTGGCATAGCCATGGACAGTGGCCATGTTTCATTGTTGATTTCACGAATTTCACGAAGTATCTTGCAGCAAGTCATGTGAAATTACCAGAGATCCAAATCCCAATATATCCCAATATATCCCAATATATCCCAATATATCCCAATAAACCATCATAAACCATAATAAACCATAATAAACCATAATAAACCATCATAAACCATAATAAACCATCATAAACCATAATAAACCATCATAAACCATAATAAACCATCATAAACCATAATAAACCATAATAAACCATCCTAAACCATCCTAAACCATAATAAACCATCAGAAACCATAATAAACCATCATAAACCATAAAAAACCATCATAAAACATAATAAACCATCATAAACCATAATAAACCATCATAAACCATAATGAACCATCATACACCATAATAAACCATCATAAACCATAATAAACCATCATACACCATAATAAACCATCATAAACCATAATAAACCATCATAAATTAAACCATAATAAACCATCATAAACCATAATAAATCATCATACACCATAATAAACAATCACACACCATAGTAAACCATCATAAACCCATAATAAACCATCATAAACCATCATAAACCATAGTAAACCATAAACCATAATAAACCATAATAAACCATCATAAACCATCATAAACCATAATAAACCACCATTTATTACCATTCTGAATGGTTTTGCAGTTGGTGAACGTTACACTTTTTCAGGATGAAGGTTAACCGTATCGACGTCACGTGACGCTCGTTTTTAGGTCCCATAACGGTCAAACTTGGCGCAACGATGGTCGATGCGGTGTCCCTTGGCAGATGACAAGCCACAGGTTTTTAAAAATCAGCCGTGAGGCTTAAACAAAAATGCTGATTTATGAGATATGAATGGATTATTGTTAAACAAAGCTATCTTTTGAAGTAGAATTATGGACGATTGGGTGTTGAAAGCAGCTCAGGGCTGGTGCCTCACTAGAATTGTTTTAGATTTTAGTTATGAAACTATCCGGGCAGTTGAAGGGCAATCATTCTTGAGCCTTGCTTCGATAGCTGTTGGCCTGTTGGCCATAGATAAAAAGGACCTGGGCCAACATGGCTAACTGGATGGATAGTTTGAGTGTTTTCAAGACATCCAGATGGACAAAGTGACAAAGTGATATAAAGTGTCTTTTTTCATCATCCAGCTTAGTAACAGATCAGGATGGATGTTTTTAGAGCCGAACAAACCCACAGAGTTTGGTTGAATCGTTGAGTCCTTCAGCCAGGCCCCACCCGGATCCATTGTCGTTGCCCTCTGGTAATTTAACGGTTTGCTATTGCACATGGCCCATAGATTTCTAGATGATTTAGCTATGTTCGATTATATTTATCATTTTATAGCTATTGAGAAGGGTGATTTTCCATGTCTTAAATTCCCAGAGGGTCCGAAAAAAGGCGCAACGGATGATCGCCTCGCCATACGCTTCACCGCCGCCAATCGCCAGCTGCCGAGGCATCCTTTCCGACCAGCAATGGTCTGTCGGTGGCTCAATGGAGCGGAGCCTGACGGAGCTCCGCCTGACTTGCAGGTACCCTCTGGTAATTTAACGTAGCTATTGAAAATGGCCATAGAAATAGTGGATCTACCCATTAAAAATGGTGGATCTTTCCATAGTTACGTTAGTTTACCAGAAGGTATATTCATGGTGTATTCATGATACAAACAGATAGAAAACCCATAAGACTAGATCACAGTATGTGTAAATAGAATAATAATGGAGTGATATCGTTATCTCAAAAAAGTTGAGTCACATTGCTTCGCACAAATCATATCATGTTATTATATTTGTTTACTTCTACAAATAGAATGATACATGTGAATATAGATTCAAATCGCAGCTGATTTCAAATACACCTTCATATGTCAAAATGATAAATATCAAAGTTGAATATCTATATATTCACAAATGATCGCTATCATATAAAAGTTGGATGTCTATATATTTACAAACTAATTACCACCACGGCTGAGGCCGGCTCGCTGCCCCACGGCGCGGGAGTTTCAATCGGAGGAAAGGAGCGAGGAGCGACGAGACGCCGAGTGGCTCGGCGGGGTCGTTTTCCTCCGCGAAGAAAGCGGAGTTTCCCTGGGAGTTTCTAAGGAAAAATGGTGGAAAATTGGGATTGAACCATGAAAAGTGATGGTTTCCCTGGGATTTTCCAACCAGTTTGCTATGGAAAGTATGGTGGAAAATGCTGGACTTAAAGCTTCAGTGGGGTTAGTTTCCTCTAGCAGCTAGGGATAATCCACGAATCGGGGAGGATACCACGGGTGTGAAAACTACTGAGTGGGATGATCCTGCAGGTAGTTTGCTATGGAAGAATGATGGACAATTGGGATTTTACCATGAACAATGGGTTAATGGGATATGAATGGGATAGCCTCTGTAAATGTCTCCGGAAATTTGAAGAAGAGTTTGCCATGGAAGCCATGGGCCATAGATTTCGAGATGATTTACCTGGTAAGCATGGTGATTTTCAATAGCTATCTTAAATTACCAGAGGGTACCATCATTCTAAAGCGATGTACCTTGCACCTATGGCCATCAAATAATAAGGAAGCTATGGGAAAATCATGATGATGGGACTTAGGCATTATTAAGAGAATTTTATCCATGAGACATTTTAGCAAAAATAGTTCATGCTGTATGTCCAAGAACAACAGGGATATTTCCAAGAGTGGAATGAGCTCGCTATGGGAAGTAGTTGAATCGTGGGGATGTTTGCGCCATCCATGGATCGATATGAGTCATACAGCCAGAATGGCCAGTGGCTGGCGGTTTCGCTTTGTAAATGACCCATGGTGCCCCCCAAAAAACCAGAGTTGGCCGATTTTCCATGAAATAAACCATCCAGCTTTTGGGGTATCCCCATTTACGGAAAGCCACAAATAAACGGCAGATAATTCACAAACATTGGGAAATTGGGTTTTCCCATGAAACAAACCATCCAGCTATTGGGGTATCCCCATTTATGGAAACATTAGGACATTAGGAAATAAACATATAATTAATGTCCTATATGTTTCCATATAATGATATCATAACATTTGATATCATATAATGAACTAGCTTCCGCGAATGCCAAATGGGTTAATAACATGGGAGATGGTCCCATTGAATCAGTGGAAACCATGATGGGAAACCCATCAAACATTGGTGCAGATCGCCACATGAATCCAGTAAGAAAATGTGGAAACCACAGGTTCTTGCTGGGGTGTTGACCCTTTGGTAATTTCACAGTTTCCTATGGAAAATTTGGAAAATGTGTTGATGATATACCTATTGAGTATATGCTGATTTTCCATAGCCATATTAGGTAATTCTTTTTTCCATAGCTATCGGATTAATGTTGATAAAACAATAATAAACCATCCCCAATTTCACCATAAATAGGTGGTATAACTAGTATAAATCATTCCCAAATCAAATGGGTGGTTAGTGGTTTATGATTGTTTCAACTCCATTATTTTAACATATTTTAACCCTATTGTATATGAATTATAGTACACTATGTGACACCCAAACATGGCACCCAAACACAAGGCCGTTTTTGCGCAACGCGCCATGCTGCAGCATTACCGGATGGCCGGGAAGCTCATGAAAAACTATGAAAAACTGATGCGGGCGCCAGTGATGTTGGGATGTTTTTTTTTGTATATATGTCCGTACAACACACACATATATATATATATATGTATATAGTGGATGTTATTTGATATACCCTCTGGACAATTTAACAGTTTGCTATGGAAAAGTTTCTATGATAGATGATTTACAGATAAAACATGGTGATTTTCCATAGCTATGTTAAAGAATCAGAGGGTACTAGGTATCGTTGAGAACCAGTGAGATCAGAAACCTATAAATCAGAATAACTCGGATAGTGTCGGGGTTCGGTCGCCATTTGTCGCAAACCGAAGGATTCTCCATTCCCAGCATTTCGCAACTCAGAGGACTCAGAGGTCACACATCCCATGAGGATCTTATTGGAAGCCCCAATTCTGGCGGATTTTTTGTCTTTTTTCGTCCCTTCAAAATGAGCCATGGGTACCCTGAATCTTCGAAAACCTGGCAGCATGGGAATCTTTGTTCACTTTCAGTGAGATCTTAGTATGTAGTAAAATATGAACATGTCTCATGAGTTTCCATGTTTATATATAATAATAATAATACATTTTTTTTTACATAATTATATATATAGTATAGTGTGTGGTTGATTTCCTGTCATTTATTCCCTGGACAATCTTTGTCGTCTGGCGACTTCTACCCCCATTTTGCTTTGCATTTTTGCCCTAAACATGGGATGATGATCATAATTGAGTTTCATATCTATTTTGTGACATGGGTTTGTCTGCAGCTGGGGTAGCCCATGATGATCATAGTCTGATTCAACGGGCCATAGATTTGCATCAACATGTCCATTTTTACTTATCTAAAATGGATGGCTCAAGCGCCAATTGTATTGCTTCCAGTGATTTTTCACTGGGTTTTTGCATTATTGTTGGTATATTTGTATATATATATATATCTATATCCAGTATATATATATACATGGGTTTCATAGAGCTATTTTCCCCATTTTGCAGGACTTGGCTGAAACCTGCCTCCAGGTGTGGCTTAGGGATGCAGCACTGCGACTGCAGCGGCTGTATCGACTACCGCAGAGTTCACCGGTCACAGCGGTCGCATGTCGTCGGTCCTTGGGCGTTGCACATGGGGGGCCGGCAAGGCGGGGAAGTGATGGGTTTTGGGAGGTTGGAAGATGTTGGAACATGTTGGATCCCAAGTTTAGAGTTATAGGGGATATAGCGCAGGATCATGTAAGACACTGTAAAGACACTTTATTCACAATGAACCACACATATGCTAATATTGTGTGGTTCTTCATGTTCCTTTTTCTTGATGCGTAGAACGGAGTCAGAACGTATCAACATATCCCGTTGGACAGTGGTCCGACCTCTTAACTTTCCAGCCCTGGCAGGACGGAATATCATTGTTTGATCGTGTTTGTAGTGGTTTCAAGATCCTTGCACCTTGGGCTATCATCCTTCTACATGTCCCAATGACTTCAACTCGCGACTCTTTGTTTTTTCTTCTATCTACAAGGATTAGCAACAAATTGGACATGTTAATAAGGACATACAGCAGTGTGATGTCAATCCATGAATATGCCGCGGATGGTTCTCAATGAACCAACAATCAACACATCCAATATATCGGATACATCATAATGACCTCGCATTGCGACGTGACTGAAGGGATATTGTGATAATGAGTGAAATGATGGTTAATCCCTAAATCATCCCAAAATATCATCCTTACATGACGAAAATTTTGATGCATCCCAGGTCACCCATTGACAAGGTATGAGACGCAGGTGCGGGGCAGGAAGCCGACATCGAAAACTAGCAGTTGGGAAATCCAATCGGACATAACACGTTTTTTTTAGGGGTAGGTATACCACCAACCAGTATTTACGTGGTTTAGCCTCGAAATTGGTTGATGATCAGATGCTGAAAAACACTAAACAATCAGCGATCAGTTCTGTGGGTCCAATGGTAACCAGTTCATCAAAGCATGCAGAGAGCCCCCCAAGAATATTACAGGGTCATAAGTTGTGTTCCCGTTCCTGTTTGACATGGACATGTCTCCATCACCGGGTGATATGGTGTATTGATAATATATAATAAGAATATAATATATATATATATACGTATATATAATTATATATAATTATATATATATATATATGTATTTATAAGGTGGTTTCAACAAATTGTACTTTCCATCCTCCAAATCAATGGCTGGTCTCAGCCACATAGCTACCTTCTGCTAAAAAAAACTCTGGCAATGGCACATCCCGATTCCTCATACTGCAATTAGGTGAAACCAATTGAAACCACAAAATGGCTGTGGAATCTGTGGATCAACACCTCAAAATACCTCCCACCGTTCCGCCGTTCCGCCCAAGCGCACCCTGGGGCGTTCCCGTTCCGGTTGTTCCGGTGGTTCCGGTCGCACTGTGGAGAGACCGCCCTGGGCGCGCTCCCGGGGGTCGGTGCCGGGATGCTGTGCTGTTGTGCTGCAGAGGAGCCATGGCGGGAAGAGATGGTGTTCGTGGCTCTTCCACACTGATTCAGATCGGAACATCCTGGCTTTTGAGCAATTTTGGAGATCGTTATGTATACATTATATATATATATGCATATATATATATAATATACATACATATATATATATTTAATAAAATATAGAATATATATATATATATATATTAGTTTCAAACATTGTGATGTTTTAAATGCTCATCGGGATGCGATGATGATCCTCAATGACCGGGCAGATATGTTGGTTGAAATCACCAGGGAGATATGATCCTCAAAACCGCGTACCGCAGTTCCTGCGGATGCTTTATGTCAAGCCTTGAAGCAGCATTTTTCTGGTTGGTGGTTTGGGACATATATTGGGAAATCCCATGATGAAATTCCTCAAAGAATGTCTGGTTGGTGGTTTATGGATGGTTTATGGAACCATGGAATGGATTATGAATTTCCCATCATAATTATTGGGAATTTCATCATCCCAACTGACTTTCACTCCATCATTTTTCAGAGGGGTTGAAACCACCAACCAGTTTTTTCTGTGGGCCATAGATATTGACAAATGACATTATATACTGTATCAATCAAATGTCAATTTGATATTCTTGTGGATTTTCCCATGAATAATGGTGATTTTCCATGGCAAACTGTTAAATAACCAGATGGTACAACTATAAGATGTCGATTTGAAAGGGCCAAAAAAGAGTCAACTACGGCCGAGTGCCCGACCTCCAGACGGTTTCAGTGGGCCGTTTTCAGGCCCTCAGGGACAAAACGGTCGTTTCGCTGCAGGGAAAAATGATTTTTTGTTTCCAGTCCTGAGATTTTAACGTTTGAACATCTCCTCAAACTACTTCATTTGTTATGATGTTTTCATGATTTGAGTTGTTTAAGAAGACCATGCTAGTGGATCTAACTTATACCTCTTCTTGCTCCGCATAAATTCTTCACCTTCGCGCACCTTCGCTGCGATGTTCCGATGTTCGCCAAAACTTTTGCAGGATCTTTGCATCGGCCAAACGCCATGGATATGCCATTGATACATCCATTGATAATCCATTTACAATTAGGATTATCTGATATTAGGATTATCCGATATCAGATATATACGTATATATATATGCCAATTTCTTGTGATATCAGGAATTATCAGAATATATCAGAATGTGATAATTACACAGCCCAAGCGACCTGGGCAGGAGGCTAGGACAGTTTTGTTCAATCCAAGCCACAGCCTATCTGCCACCTGGGTCGGTGCGATGCTGTTTTTTCTGATTTTAGTCTACTGTTCTTTGCAAGACTTTAGCAACCCTATTGCAACATAGCAGCAAAAGTGAGTAGAGCAACAGCAGCTCTATGGCAACGTAGCAGAAAAAACATGTGGCGTAATTCCCATGCGCGCAGTCAGACGTTAAACCCCACCCCCTCCCGCGGCCGTCGCTGTCGGGGTCCAACTAAAAAAATCATCCCGGTTAGCCTCCCAGCATTTCTACCCTGTTTACTGGGTGTTTGCTTTAACCTCAACAGGATGGTGATTTCAATACTTTCACATACTTTGCCACCATGGGGGTGGCTAACTACCAGTTGTGATGCTTTACAAAATTTACAAACTTACCTATGGTATGTCTCTGTGTTTTTTGTACTAAGTACAGTAGGCATATCATTATTGGGATTCCAATCATAATAGAACAATTCAATGACAATGCGTATAAGTATAATAAATGAGTATATACACATATCGTATATCCAACCCAAGATTGCACTCCATTCAATAAATAATTCCATATGCATAATTCACATAATACATAATCGTAGTTAGTATACATGTATACATATAATTACAGTGGTTTTAGTAATCATAACGATGTCATAATACACTTACCATAATTCACATAACATAATCCCAGTATCAATGTCAAGATCATGTGTTACCAATCAATAGTATATTGATAACATGTGTTTTAACATGCTTTAACATATACTCAGAATACACACTAGACATATTACTACATAATACCATTTATATATATATATATATATTTATACATATGTGAAATGAATCACAAAACATACATCATATACATATATATATATAACAGTAACCACACTACGTTCAGATACATACATACACATGTGTATATATATATATATATGTATATATATATATGTATATATATATATGTATGTATATATATGTATATGTATATTGTGTATATATATACATATTATATATACATATTTATACATATACATATATATAACATATTTGTATATATATATATATTGATACACACACATATGCATACATACATATATATATATATATAATCATATATATATACAACACATGTTCACACACATATATATATATGTATATGTATGTATGTTCAACTCCTGGCCGTTTCACTACCAGTTTCACCTGGTCAGGAGACCACCATGGCAGAGGTGGCTTCCACCGCTGTCACTCAGCGCCATAGCGGTTTCTGGCCGTGGTTTCTGCCCCTGCCGTTTCCACGGGATTTCCGCGGGGGTTAGGTAGGTTTAGCTATTTATTTCGAAGTGGGTTCCAAGTTACCATCTGGTAAATTAACAGTTGGACCCTGAAAATCATCAATTTTTAATGGAACCTAGTCTTCCAACCCCGACAACTGCCAGGGTCTATGTTAATTTACCAGAGGGTACCATCTGGATAACTATGTCTGAGTTTGACACGAGAGTAAGTTGCCCAGATAAATTGTGAAGCGTGGTACTTGAGTTTAGTCATGGAGTGAGGAGTGGGAAGTATAAAATCATGCATGTTTTTTGTTTCCCTTGGGAAAACATCCAAGATGAGACCACATGCATTCGAACGTGTGCCATCTATCTAAGATGCTCGAAACACAGCCCTTATTCAAGCTGGCAGCATCATGGAGTGCTTGCCCCCCAGCAATCCTTTTTTTTTTGATGATTATTATTAAAGGCGATATGAAAAACTCCCGAGTACATTGGCAATTGGGGATGATTGGATCGTCAATCATGAACTATCATGAAATAGGAATGCCCTTCGCCAAACCAACAGGTTTTTGGTTTTTCTCTGGAAAACATCCTCTCCCATTGCCAGGGAAGTTTAATGCAGGCTACACAACTGTTGGGTCTTTCCTGTAGAGTTTCATCTGGGGCTGGATTTTTTTGACTGTGGTTATAATAGGGTTTATCTTCCAACTGATTGGCTTTACCATGGTTATAAGCCTAAGGGAGTTCCCAACTGATTACCTTGAACTGATATTCCGTCACTAGTCACTGGTGAACTATTGGGGATTACAATCCTCAAATCCACCCAACATTAATGTTTTAATCACCATAAACAGATAAACCATTCATTCACCTAGTTATGTTCACCAACTATTCGCATAACTTAGCTTATTCGCCCATGTTTTAATGCCATTCAATCCCATTTTTTAATCAACAGAGTAACCACACTTCATTCGCCCTGCTGCTGCTCACCGCAGCCGCAACCAGGTCCTGGAGGAAAGCAACCGATTTACCGAGGCCGTCAAGCGCCAATCCTTGTTTTTTTGGAGAAAACCATGATTTTTAGTTGGTTAGAGCTGTTCGAGTTCCCACTGACTAACCCTAGTGAAAAGCTGGAATCAGCTATTAGGTTTTTGATCGAACTTTGTTTTTTCATGAAAAAAAGGCGTGCTATGGAAATTCATGGAAATTCCCGATGTGTTTTTAAGCTTAAATCATGAGAAATCACCATGTTTGGTGCATGAAAAACATATCGTAAACACCGCCGGTAACAGTTTTGGTAGTTTTGACCTCCAGGTTTCTGGTTCCCATTTTTGGCCATGAAACCCGGGCTGACCAGCGCCACCGAGCCGCGGTTGATTTCCCAGACTCATCCTCCACACTTTCTATGCACTGCCTATGTTTTAGGCCTCAATTTCAGGGAATATCTGTTGAATATCCCCACAATTCATAGCTGAAATATGGTTTTTACGTACCATAACGTAGCTAAAATTTTAGGATCCTGAAGATCTCCCAAACATCCCCAATTGATTCATGCCTTCTTTTGGGATAAGCCAGTTAAGCCATCCCCCAGATCATCCCCCAGCATCGCTCGCAGGGCAAGTTCACTTCTCCAGCGGCCACTGTCGAGGTGGGTATCTTTGAAACTTGGATTTTTGTTTGGAGAGACCTGGGGATTTTTGGGGAGAACTTGGGATTCTACCAAAGTGCGGATTGGAGCGGATTGGATTTTTCATGAGATTTCCATCGGGATTTTCATCGGATTTCATGGGAGTTAGTTGGTAAACATCACTAGGTGACTTGACTATGGTTTATGGTAGTTATATCGAACTATATAGTTAATGGGGGTATAAGCCAATTTACAACGATGGGTACCAGCCTGTAACTTGATGACCTTCATTCTCTGCTTTTCTGTATAGCAACCCGCAGTCATAGACAGTTTTTGAGCACCTTGAGATGCTGGAAAGACGTGTCCATGTCCATCTTGTTGGAGGGATCCCTATGTCCATCATTTGATGCTATGGCTGGCTTTGTCCAATCATGGGGGATACCAAAAATGATAAGTTAAATTGTGTTTTTTCTCATCCCTGAGATGTTTTTCTCAACACCTCCAAGTATGCCTTTGGGAGGTTGATGAGTTTTGTCAATCGCCAATTGAAGAAAACGGATTGTTCCAATGATCACGGTCCTTACACTATCCTTTTTTTTTGTGTCTTTCAGACCGAATGAAAACTTGCTTGCCCAGGCTACTGTATATACTGCTGAAATCCAAATTCAGTCATATTTGCCGGCTATATTCCCTTTTTGAGTAGATATGGCATGATATGGCCTTGACTCAAGAATTTGGACCCCAAGTTGGATACACAAGACTACACATATCTAAAAACAATGTTGATTTAGTTCGCACCCATCTTTGGTTGCCATATGAATGTAACATCCGGAGCACGAGTTGGTCGGTCCGTCGACCAGCCCACACTCAGGACGTTGCTTTGAAAATTCCAGCCACCTGGCAAGAGTGCTCCAGGGTTGGTGATGGCTTGAACGGAAAATCATGATTCAAACTTTGGGGGTTTCACCATGCGATGGCCGAAAAAAGTCAGGTTTTGGATTTGGATTTGAAATACTATCATCCAAATATAGCAATATGTGGATGTACATTCACTATCATATAGAGTTTTGGATTTTTCCCACCCTCCGTTTTTCGGGATTTTTCCACATATGGAACAGGCACCATAGCTCAATGGCCTGGCAGCCTGATAGAACCAGTTCTTCTCTTTCAGAAATGTGTCATACACATATAGCTATATACTACTATATACTACTACATAAATTAATGCATCTATATATATAGATTATAAAAGTATAACTTATAGTGTATGACTGTATACTTCTGCGCAGTATATATACACATATTGTTTGAAGTTTCAGTGATTCTTCATGTTCCATTGCAGTGTTGGTTTACTTGAAACTACTCGTAGAAAGCTGTAGCTTCAAATCTAAGGGGATTGGCGGGCATTGGTTTAAGCACTGTGAAATAGGTGTATGACAAACAAGGCCTCGGCCAGATGAACCACTGTTGATCGGATCATTGAACGGATCTGCGAAACAGCTAAATGATATTAAATTATATTAAATTATATATATTATATTCAATGATATTAAATGATATTAAATGTATACTTTTGCCAATAATTAGGAAGAATATAGACTGTATTCTTTTTTGTTGATGGTTTCAACGGTTTCAACAGCTGGCAAGTTGGCTGGAGTGTTTGTAAAGAACCATGAGCAAGCAGTGAGTTGAAAAACGTTTCAAGCATGCTGCAATGCTTGTGAAACTTCCGGTGAAACTTGGAGCTTCGAAGCTTAGACCTCGCATCTCCACATCCGTCGGCGCAACCAAAAGGTAGCCTGGTTCTTCCCAAAACTTCCCTCAAAGTGTTGCGGATGCCGTCCCTGTCAAACCTGGCAATTGGACACTCCATCATTTATATAGATGATGTTCCTACTAAAAGTATTAAATTAAACATCTAAACATATATAAACCCTCATTCATGTCGATGATTTTATGTTCCCAGCTATAAACCTCTACAATATTCTGGGGGATTTGCCAGCCTCTGCCCAGGAGCTGAAGATGTCCCAGTTGGGTCTTGAAATCGATGTGACGGATGAACGAGGCAACTGTGGGAACGATGTTTTGCCATGGTGAATCCCAGGTGAACCATGGGCTATCTATACGGTATACCTCCCAGTCATGGCCGTTTTTCATAGGGACAATTTGATGACAATTTGATGATTTTTTTGTGGATTTCTGGGGTACCCTATTTTCAGACATATGTTGGGATTTTGTGATATCCCGGAATCTTGGGAGAATTGGGAAATCTTAGGAGAGGAGAACTTGAGACATACTATGTTGGTTATAACAAGCTGTTGCATATGGTTGGTGGTTTCAATTCTTTACTCGGAACAGAGTTTGATCAAAAAGATTAGTCAGCAAATTGGTGTAAATAGATATGATGTACCCAGCAAATGCTGGAGATATAGCTAGCTGTGGTTGAACATGTCTATGTATATTCCAAGAGATGATAGGAGTGTAATACCTGATGACTGTCTCATCGTCAAATTGGTGGTTTGCTTTGTTATATATATATACGTATTTTAAACATTGTTTCTTATAGGATATCATATTTTTCGAGACAACAACTCATCCAAAACTAGTTTGTTGCATTGGGCATGGCATTTGTTTCTATGGATAACGCACACGCTTTGGGATTTACTTGAAACGAATCATCAATCAAAGCTCTAATTTTGCAAGTTGGACATCCACGCACACAATGCATCCACGACAAAATCATGCAACCATTTGTTTCATTGAAGCAACTGCTTTCCCAAGGTCGAGTTCTGGGAAATTGTTGTCTCAACAACTCAACAATTCAGGAGTTTCTAAGAAGGTTGGCTGTGAAGTGATGATCAAACATCCAGGCAAAACATGCCAAACATCGGAGAATTCGGCCAAAATTGGGAAATCAATCCAATTCAGCCATTCAGCAGGAAGATGTTTGCCACAATTTGGCTACTGCCAACGTAAAGTCCCCGCAAAAATAGCTGAATTTCGCTTTTGCAGATAGATTCAGATGGAAAGCACCCATCAATATCTATCATTTTGTTATTCCCCAGGAAGCCCAAAAAATACAAAACAACATGAAAGAACCACCATGAAACACCATTTTAAATCAGATCATGGACACCTCAACGCTTTTAGCGGAAGAAACCCGGCCACCTCCAGGGCTTGTGGTGGCCAACATCGGAGAAGGCCTGTTCCAGCGCTTTAACGAGCTCTACCCCACGCAGGTTCGGGGTTCTGAGCAACAGCTCAACGGCAGCAGCTCAACGGCCCCCCAAGATGACGAAACGTGAGAAACCTGGAAATAGGAAGCTAAATATCGTCTAGAACATCCTGAACATACTCACCTCTATCTTTTTGTGGGGTTAGTGTAGTCGTGACGTTGGGATATGTTCATGTTCACTCGATTTTCGCTTGGAAAATCATGAATTCCAGGCACTCCAGAACCTCCAGGATGTTTTTTCTTTGAAAAATGCCCGTGTCAGGCTAGTGCTTCAGTTCAAAATTGTTGATTGCTGATTAATCTGGAGACGATCTCTGGGTGTGCGAATTCCCAATCCAAATGGCACATTTTGCACCGCGCAACACTGGGCAAATCATCACAACTTTCCAATGACTTCGCCGATGATGGTTGATTCGTCGGGTGGCGGATTCAAAGGTTGCCATACTTGGGATTTTCCCAGACGCTTTGATTAGCTTGGAAGAAGTTTCCCAATTTGGATAGCTTTGGGATTTTTTGGTGGCTTCTCTGGGAAACTTCCCAATTTGGATAGCTTTGGGATTTTTTGGTGGCTTCTCTGGGAAACTTCCCAATTTGGATAGCTTTGGCTAGATCCATCTTCTTCCATCTTCACTGAGCGAAAATGAATGGTTCCCGATGGCTTTCTGGTGGGAACTAACACTGTTTTGTAATGAAGGCATCGAAAAAGGGTGGTAGACAGACTGGATTTTTTTCAGCATGTAGGCATTACTTACTTAGCAAGATGATTCTCCATGCACAGGAGAGCGGCTGCTGAAGTTACATCGGGATATGTCAAACCTTCGAATTCCATGCCATGTATTTGATGGATTTTGATGGGAAGATTCCATAACCATCCACAACGAACTACAGTATGCCATATATATATATAATAGTATATTATATCATGTAATATAATATACAGTATACATATCTCAGAAAGCTGACGGTGCTACGACTGGATATCGACTGTGTATCCCAGATCCCAGTGGCGCAGGCCTTGAGGATCTACGCAGCTTGGTCCGTTGAAGACCTGGATGTTTTGGAAACAGATTGGAAAATATCTATGGTATAGCATGGTATAGCAAACTATAGACTATATCAAACTAACATCCCTGGAAAGATCATCAAACATCAAAGTAACATCCACTGGAAACACTTTTTCGGTGTGTTTTTTTTGGGCTACCCTCCGCCGGGTCGAATTGGTGCCCAACTCTTCATTGGATCGTGGATCTTTGGCGGTAAAATGGTAGGCCCTACAAACATCAAATGATCAAAATGTGATTTTTACAGACTTCTATAGTGGTGCATAATGTCGACCCTGGATTAATAAACCCCAAACGGCTGTTGGAAATGGGGGGAGGGTACCATTTTTCAGTATCAGATTGGGGGGAAGTACCCCCTCTAGTGATTAACTATGGTTTATTAATCCGGGGTTGACATTGTTGACATTAAGTAGAAACTTTGAAACTGGAAACTTCAATTTTGCCCAGAAAATCATGTCTGGCAGTTGCCCTGGGTCAAAATTGATCAGAAAAAAAACCCAGTTTCGCAGAGGTCATTTCTATGCGTGGCGGAAGCAGATAACTTTGGGGTTGAAACATTAAATTGTCAAACTAATCTGAAGTCAACTGCCATGCAGTGAACTTCTGAAGAAATCTGACGTCAGATGCCTTAAATGTGTTTTTTTTGTGGTGTTTAAGGGTAACCTCGCAGCTAATTTTAGCACATCGCCACATGATGGCCATCAAGGATAAGATCCTCTCGGCCAATGATGTGAAGCAGTCGGCGGAGATGTACAAGACCATGAAGAGCAGCCTTAATGAGAAGAAGGACCGTGACGGTGGTAAGATGTGGACATCGCTGGTCACCGGTAATTACACAAATAGACCTTCTTTGAATGGCTATTTGGGTACACATTGCATGATGAAATTTACCAAAAGATGCCAAGCCGGAGTCTCAAACTGCTTTGGGTAACATGTTACACAGGATTCATCACGAACTGATTTCGTCGAAAACGAATGGCGAAAGCTCAGAAAGCGAACATGAACATGACTACAGTTGTAAGTTCCAGGGCATCCTGTACCCAACATTTCAATATTGCTTATCTATATTTGGTCACTATATGTACATAATCATATTATAATATTGACTTTGCTTTTGAAAAAAACACATGGTATAATATGATATAATCATATGTATGTTATATATTCGATATATATAGATAGATTCTGGATAGTATTGCCGGCAACTGGCTACGCATATGACACTTGGATTCCCTGGATTCCTTGGTTTCCTTCGCGGAATCGGCCCAAGCCGCATGCGCCGAACGAGAAAAACGCCCCCAGTCTGCCCTCGTAGAGATCTCGGAGCCATGGCGTCTCTCGCCGTTGTTTTATTCGGAGGGAAGAAATCATATGGGTATGGGTCAAAATTAGGTACCCCAATAATTGGATTGTTAATACTAAATTAGACTAACAGCTGTGGTCCCCTAGGTTTTTCATTTTGACCCACATCCATATACAAATCATTAAACACCATAACTGGTTTGTGGTGACTGGAACCATGGAATGGATTATGAATTTCCCATCATATTGGGAATTTCAGAAAATCCCAACTGCTACTCACTCCATCCTTTTTCAGAGGGGTTGGTGGCTCAACCACCAACCACCATAACTATCCAAAACTTAACCCCCCTTTGGTGTTTTTGGTGGAATTTGAGCCATGATTGGCTTTATGGAGCTGGGGTTACCCTCTGGTTATGACTAACAGTTTGCCATGGTTTTTCGATGGCCCTAATCGAAATAGATGGTTTACCCCTTAAAAACGGTGATTTTCCATGGCAAACTGTTAGTCATAACCAGATGGTATCAACATATTTAGGTCTTGTGAGCTATGACCCAAAGAGCTCGGGTGAGAAAGCCTTTGGCTCGTTGCAGGAGCGTCCTAAAAGCAGGTGGTGGATGTGGATTTATTCTAGTGTATATGGGTATGGGTCAATTTTTAAAAGGACCTCATTCGGGGACCACAGATTTCAGAAAAAAAATCAGTAGTAACCATCCAATAACTGGGCTACTCTAAATTTTGACTCATACCCAAAAAAAATTCTCAGTTCTACCCACCAGTTATTGGCGAGGTTCACATCAATTCACATCAATTCACATCAAATCACCCCCAAAAAAATGCTGCATTTTTATAGATACTAAGGCTTCTGGATACTTTTGGAAACTCGATCTCTCTCTCCCTCTCTATATATAATTCTATATATGATATATGACATATGTATACTGTATGTATACATCTTACTATATATATATGTTAGGACTGGAAGTTTAATATTTTTCTAAATTGCCTGTTCTAAGAATTTCAGCATGTTCCGCAAAACTGCTCCAGTTTGCCTGGGACTCAACGTCCAGGTCCTTCTCTCCCTTCTCTCACTTCACGCTGATGTGTGGCTTGTTGGGCTTGAGTGTCTGGTTACAAGGCGCGCTGAAAAAACACGGATTCCGGATGGCTTTCCAGAAGGCTCCCAAAAAATTAACGGCAACTTATGCCAGACAGTTGTTTCCAAATAACATGGGCCGGACAACTCGTGGAGATTGGTGACATGGCCCATGATAAGTTCCGTGGACAAGTGAGCTTAATTGATGTCAAAGTTCCATTGAAGTTGGTGAAGAAAAAACATGGGAGAGCAAGCTGGGTTGAATTGTCATCCAAATCTGCCCAATGTCGTTTGCTTGGCAGTTGCCGATCGTATTGACACGCATTGTTCAGTAAATATCAGTAAATTAATAGTGATGGGATTGCTAAACGCGTAACACATCCATTGAAAAGTGTTGATTGTATTTGATTGTTTCATCATGTTTCATCTATATTCATTTGCATAATGTACATATGTATGTATATATATGAGAGATGTATAATAGTATATATATATGGTTTACATGTATTCGTAATCTTCTTGGTGATTACAACAATCACTGACCATGGCTGCTCCATGGAAGATTTTGCTTAAGACTTATGTTTAACCCCTGGAAATAATCCTTTTTGTGGGCCCGCCCAGTTGAAATTTGTTCAGAATAAAACGTATCTAAGTATGGAATAGTATAGATATGTTTAATTTCCACATAAGTATAAACGTAAGTGTAAACCAACTCAACTATTCAATTGATGTGTGTTGCTTATATACTATGAAAAGCTCATGTAAACCACCATTTTCAGTCGGTTATCTGGCCGTCGTCCTTGCGCCAGATGCCAATCTGTTGGGGGGTCCCCCATTGTATTGATACACGGTGGTGCCCCATAGCTAAGTTGGTTTATACCTGTTTATATTGGCTGTTTAATTAGGCTGGTCATGAGACAACTACAGTTAGGTTCATGAACCAATAGGGGAAGCGCCACCAGCACACATCCATGAGCGTCTCTGCCAGGTTGTTTAAGCGGTGACGATGGCCCTGAGGAAGGCAGTTTCCCGGTGACGGTTTTGATATCCTGAAATGGGGAGATGCTGTATACCAAGCAGGATGGCTTCACCAACGATGATGGGGATATGATGGGGATATGATGGGGATATATATATAATATAATGGGGCCCGGGGATAACACATATTATATATATATTAACACATATTATATATATATATATATCATATATATATATATAATAGATATTTAGATCTGGCGATATACTTGGATATAATACAACAAGGAATATGATTTGGGAGGAGCCAAGCTGTGAAGGATACAGCAAACATATCTAGGTCTAGGTCATATTTAAGCAAAGTCGTGGAACCATCGGTCCATCACTTGTGGCCAGGGGAACCATGAGTTAAACTGACCCAATGATAAATGCCCTCAAGTAATTCCACAGTTTTAATAGGTAAAGCATCTATTTCTATGGGCCATGGCTTCCATAGATAAATTACCGGAGAGTAGGAAACAAATTGCCACGTTTCCATATGGGATATCAGGGATATCCAGCTCATAGGCGAGAAATAACCCAGCTATATACACAGATTGCAGAGGCAAAAGGCCATGGGGGTTCATGACCAGAAATCTCTCCAGATATTTCTATATATAGACATACACTGTATATAGACTACATACATCTATGTACTACATACATAGAAATCCAAAGAATTCACGCTAATGAATCATGTAACAGCTCACTTTCTCATTTACAGGTGCTTTAAATTAGAGGTGTTCAGAGGCCGGTTGTTGAGAGTTGATTTACTCTTTTACCTCGGATCGTATTTTCATGTACAGTAGTTTGCATGATCAGTGACCAAAACAAAGTGAACAAACAGAGTTGTTGATTGAAAGGGATCATCATGATCCATGAGTGGTGATTTTTTGTCAGCCACCAATCACTAGAGTTCGGCCTTGGAAATCACACTTGTTTTCAATAAACACCAGTGACCAATTCTATATGATTTTGGCGTAATTGTTCCTTCTTGAGAACCCCCCAACTGTTCAATAGCATCTCTCCCGTTGACTCTCAGCACAGTCTCTCTCTATATATATATATACATACATACACATAATTTTACAGGTGTAAAGATACAAAGTACCCCTGCCACATGAATCTTCCAATTTTGCGCTAAGGCACTCAAGAGAGCGGAGAATGCGCTCCAGTCATTTTGGAGCCTCCCATCCCTGGAGTGTCTCGGAGTGGGATTTAGAGCTGATTTATGATGGCGAAGTTGGTGCACATCACTCCAATGCAACGGGTTTCTGGTACAACTATGATGGGCTGGTTGGTGGTTTCAAACATGAATTTTATTTTCCATTTCACAAAAAAGGGATGTCATCCTTCCCATTGACTTTCACTCACTCCATCATTTTTCAGAGGGGTTGGGTAGGTCAACCACCAACCAGTGGGGCTATCAACCAAGGACCACACCACGGGTTGTCAAGGGAAATGTCCAAAAAATTGCCTCGATATGCTGGCAATGATTCCTGATGTATCACCGTTGTATCTGGGTGTATCCGAAAATTGGGTATACACCACATGGCTATTTTTTTTATTGGGAATGTGTATATATGATAACAATAATAGTTTAATAATAATAATAATTGACAAACATATATAATTGAACAACAAAATAACATAAGTTTTTGGGGTAGCCTATTTCCAGGCAGTATCAGAATAGATGTTCCACTATGTTCCTCTGGGAATTCAGTGCAAGTTTTCAAGGGCATAGGCTAACATGGTTGATTCTGGTTGCGACTCGAGGTCCGAAATGGTCCGAAACCCGTTTCTCGAGCCAAAATGGGGCATGTTCCATCGCCGTTCAGAAGCGTTCAGCCCATATTTTCTTCCGCCATGGAAGACAGGTAAATCTACCAGCAACATGCCATGGACATTCCGCCTGTCGACCCCTCGACCCAGCTGGATGGCCCTAGGTACTGGGTGGAGTTGATCGGCCCAAGATCATTTTGGGCCAGGCCGCTGGGCCGCTGCCTCTCGGAAGTTCTTTTTTTGTGAAAAAAAGGTGCCAGAAATGGACCTTTTGGCTGAAACAAAGGCCATGGTTACCCATGGTTTCCTGATGTTTCAAGAAGAGAGTTCTCTAGAAACATCAAGCCAGTGATTTTTGGTCTATTTTTCTGCTTTGCAGAGTATATTTTTCTAGCTCGTTGGTGTTTCCAAAGATTTCCAAACCTGTTTTTCTTTCCCCCTGGATGATACCAATAGACGTTGGTATGGGCTGGGATGGCTTAAAAATCCTTACTGGAAACATGATAGTGATACCAACAACTGGTAACATGATAATGAACAATAAATATCGTTGTAAACTTACTGTTTAACAATATTTATTGCTTATGAGTTGTATTGAAACATGACTAAACATGATGATGAGCAATAAATACCAGCAATAATAGTGATGAGCAAAACATACTAATAATGAGCAAGAAAAGTCAGTGATGACTTACTAGAAACAAATAATGATACCAATTTTTAACCGTTCGGAAGCGAGCGTGGCCAAAGAAATCCTCCACGGATCTATAGGGCATAGATATGTCATAGATATTGGGATCCTTTCATACCTATGGCGAGAAAAATCACGGATTATAGGAGTCTTCTGGAGTCCACAAATTCCATTGCATGCAACCTCCCCAACCGTTCCTGCTGTTTCACCGCAATGAATTGATATACACATATATACACTTACGCATCTTACGCAAGCCCATGAGCACCAAACACAATGAAGTCTGCACTCAAGGATCTGTTTCCACATTTAGTTGGTGTCTTCAATATTTGGGCACTTTCCAAAACCCCCAGTTATCTACCAGTCATGCTTTTGGGATGGCGTTATCGCAAACCACCAAGCAGCTGAGCATATTGCTCTGGTTACCTCATGTTACCTCCAGATATCAGCATGAAACAATGAAACAAGTCAGAAACATTCAGCGGGATGGGACCTGCCAGGACATTGATTGGCCAGGATATGTTTCTTGGATCTTCGAATGTGAAATTCGATTCCTCAATGCCCTGGGATCCCTTAGGGGATCCGGATCCGACTGCGCCGGTGAGAGATTAGATGCTTCATCTATTGGGGCAAAATCATGTCAACCCTCTGGTAAACATACAAAAAACTATGGAAAATCACCATTTTTAATGGGTAAATCCACTATAAATCACCATTTTCAATAGCTTTTTGTATGTTTACCAGAGGCTAATCCACCATTTTGGGAAGATGTATGGGCTTCATTCAACTTGCTAGCCCCAAAACAAGTAATCCCATGGTTTTGAAGATGTTTTTCCCAATTGACAGCTTAACAAAAACGACAAAAACGACAAAAACGACTCAAAACTCATTGAAAACTGAGGTCGTGAACATAACATGACCGAATCTGCGGGTGTTTCCAAAAAGCGATTCGAGAATTGGATGAAAGGAAATCTATTGGAAACCCTCAAATACTTGGGGTTAAACAAAAACATGATTTCATATGATTTTATCATGTTTCAACTGTTTCAACCATAGATTTCCCAAGAAAATCAATCCACCAATCCATTGATTAGACTTAGACATTAGACGGGCCCTGGAGGTTTTTTTTTTTCGCGGCTAGGAAGTGGTTGAGAACTCGTCATGGAGTATCCATGGTGTCTATCCCAACCAGTGACATCGCCCACATCGCCAAAAAATCGCCCAGGCCTACATGGGCACTCCTCCCGAGTCGGATTTCGGAACTGAGGGCATTGGCAACGACATCGCCAAGGGTTTACCTTCAGTCTGTAACTGGGATGAAGTGAGACGAACTGGGGAGATTCTGGATGACCAAGAAATGTAGAAGGCTTACTCTTTTGGTTAGTCAGAAATGAGAGCTGTTTGGAGATTCAGTAGTATTCTGAGTATTCGAATGAAATTCTGACTTTGCAATTCGATGATTTTTCACATCCCATTCAGCAACCATTTTGAAGCGCATTTTCTGAGGGCGAAGATTGATGCGGACCGATGTTCCATTGGCTTCCCTGGTGTCCCTTCCAGCATGTTGGATTGGACAATCACAAATACTGAAAGTACTGGTGATAGCCTTCCTTTCAGTGGCTCAAACTTCCCATATAACTTCACATATACTTCACATATTAAGGCATGTTCACAACGTGCTGATGTAGTAGATATAGATAGATATTTAAATTGATCGATAGATAAATGGGTGGGTAGGTAGCTAGGTAGATAGTTAGGTAATGTTAGGTAGATAGATATACATATATCTAAGTCAATTATAACGACCTCACTGTTCTCCCGAACCCTAGAATAATGCTTACCATTCGGGGAATCATCCCCCTTTATGGCCCTTAAAATTTCAGTTGAGTGACATATTATCATTTTGCAATATATACCCTCTGGTTATTTAACATAGCCATGGAAAATCCCTGACATAAATGGAGGTTTATAGCTGGGAAAATCATCTATAAATGGGCCATCTATACCATGGCTATGTTAGTCATAACCAGAGGGTATGTATCTAGTTGAATAGGATTTTGCATCACGAACCATCCATTTTGGTGATAGCCCATTTCTGGAAAGCCTCCATAGACATAGACAGCACGTTGTCACATGTTGTCACATCGTTGTGTCGTCTCTGAGGCGACATTGATGTTGAAGTGACGGTGACTCGGCCTCAATTGTTTGGCAGATGCATGGGCGAGAGAAAGCTCTATTTGGGCTCATAGAATGAGGATATCATGGGAAATCATATGCGAATATATTAGATATATGATGATATATGCTTGTGAATTGGGATATAAGCACGTTTTTGTTGGATTGAGAGTCCTTTTTGTTGTCTGGCTAAGATGATCTTTTTTTGTACCCTCTGGTAATTTAACATAGCTATTGAAAATGACCATTTATAGTGGATTTTCCCATGAAAAATGGTGATTTTCCATAGCTATGTTAGTTTACCAGAGGGTATTTTTGTTGTGCGGAAGCATCGACATTTGGTGGTCAATATCCTCAATGGAAGGTCTCCATTTTTTCCGGGTAAAGCTCCAATTGGAGGTCAACACCAACATTCCATTGTTTTGCAATTCTTTGCAGGTCACTTCACTATGTTTTCCATGGTAATTTAACATAGCTATGGAAAATCACCATTTTTAATGGGTAAATCCACTATAAATGGCAATTTTCAATAGCTATGTTAGTTTACCAGAGGGTATGTTTTCCATATGTTTTCAAGGGTCAAAATCCAATATGGATGTCGATGTTTATGCCAGTGAAACTGATTATGATTGATCCAAATGGCCATTGTTCATCCATTTTCATCCATTTTTTATAGGTAAACCATATATAAATGGGCCATTTTCATCCAGGTTCCTCATGTTTCTGCTGCAAAAATATCTGGCCCGGCACATGCCCAGGAGGTCCGCTGGTCGGACTGCTGGGGCGATGCCGTGATCGGTGATGGGGTGGCCACTGGTGAGTTGCATGGTGCCTTGGCGAAATCCTGGTGGATGCTGAATGATGTTGAATCTACCATCTGGTTATTTAACAGTTTGCCATGGAAAATCACCATTTTAAATAGGTAAAACCCAGGTAAACCATCTATAAATGGGCTATTTTCCATGGCTATGTTAAATAACCAGAGGGTATAGGAAACCATGGGATATGATATGATGGAAATATGTTGTATTATTGGCAACACGTGACATTCGGTGGCTTGATTTTGTTGGGAAAGTCTACATGAAACAAGTGTTACCATCTGGTTATTTAACATAGCCATGGAAAATCCCTGACATAAATGGAGGTTTATAGCTGGGAACATCATCTATAAACGGGCAAATTTCAATGGCTATGTTAAATAACCAGAGGGTAGATATATAATCCCATGATGATTTGTGATGAATTGTCATGTTTCATAGTATAAACCTGATATATAATCCCAGAAAAATAAGGTTAGATGTTGGTTAGTACCAACTATATTCGATGGTAGAATAGATGTTGAATTAATACATTATCATGACAGTGATCCCATTACATCAAGATCAATATTATAAACACTCATGGGGTAATCAATAGGAGATTTACAGTAAAGATCTTCAAACATATGTTGTATCCACATTCTTATATCAATGTAGTATAAATGGGCTAGTTGATGGGATATATAACGTATGTTGAAAAAGTTTTCTATTATTCGGTGATATTCCACTTTTTAAATGGAGTATCAACTGGGGATAAAAAGACAAGTTAGGCCATGTGATATTTTCATGTGGTAATATCACGGGGCACTCTGGTGTATTTTCTCATGGGATGATATATGATGATATCGGGTTTTTTTCATGGCGTTTTTCATGAGGACTTGACCATAATCAATATCGATCTACAACTAGGGGTATCCTGGTATCCTATTCATTGTATGAATTGGAGTAACCCATATAGAATTGGATTAGAACCACAACTCTGATATCTTTGACAATTTGAAGATGACCTGTTTTCAGGTGAAATATTGTAAGCCATCCAGATGAACTATTTTGGTGATTAGATTTACAATTACCAGGATCCCATGTGAGGATAGCCATGGTGTGTTGCTAGATGTTGATTCCAGAAATTCTGGCTACACCCGAGCATGGGTATGTCTAAAACCAAATTCCCAAGTGAACATTTCGAATATTTCAGTAGAGGACAGTATGATCAACTAGTGGAGTTTGGGGTTCCCTATTTTAAGACAAACCTGCATTGACTTTTCGGATATGTAAAGGGATTTCATGAATGGTGTGTGGTAGGGATAAGACGATTCCATTATTGCCGCATCAGCAATCAAAGGATATATTCTTAGGGATATAGTGCCTACTCGCTACCATTGTAGCAGGAACATGCTAACAAGGTTCAATAAGTCTAATGTGGAGATACCATATATACATAGATAAAGATTCAATCAACACATATGGATATTTAACCCAACAATGATGACTTAACTGACCACTGCATTTTGAACATGATATATATATAATTATATACATATACATATGCATATATATATGTGCAATACAAACAGTTTTTTTGGTTGGGAAAACGATGATGTCCAAGAACGAAATTGTGACACCCAATTTTAAGGCAGACCCAAATGGTAGTATGAGGGTTTGGTAAATTATGTGGATGTAATGAGATATAACGGCCTTACTCAATAGCCTTGTCCGCATTAATTGGGTCACGAAACCAAAGCCAATTTGTGCAATGCCACAGCTCTACTTAAATGTAATTTCAAAAACCCTGGCAAAAAATGTGGTTTGGTAATCCTCTCTGGTAATTTCTTACTATTTGCCATGGACAATCACCTTTGACATACCAAAAATCATCAACTTCGATGGACGACCATGGCTTCCAGTTCCCATTGATATTCGATGGCTTTAAGCACCATTTTTCATGGTTAGATTCCAAGTTCCCTTACCTATGGTTGAGTTTCCACCCGTGGTACATAGAATTATGGTCATTTTATCAGGCCAGGCCAAGTCGGAAAATCTGGCTAAACATGATTTATGATGCTTACGTTAGTAAGTGCGGATATGATATCCCCAAGTCATGATAAATAGATATGAAATAGACATGATTTTTAACAATGAGATAAATGATATTGTGAAATTGATAGATTGATATCTATCCAAATCATTTCAATGTTCCTTGCTCTGAAGTAGATATGAAATAATATAGAATAGATGATGGCAAAGGAGGAAATGAATCACCCAGATATATTTCAGCACAAAATTTCACGTTGGCGAAATATGGCGTTTTCGCCTGACTGCTAGGGATACGCACACAAATCTAACCGCATTTTGTTGTGTTGCATTTTCATTTTTGTTGCTTCAAAATCCTGATACAAGACAAACTCTGGATTTCCAACAGAACCATTTTGACGATTACCCTCTGGTAAACGTTTACATAACTATGGAAAGATCCACCATTTTCAATGGGTAAATCATCCACTATTTCAATGGCCATTTTCCATAGCTATTTTGACATAACCAGAGGGTATATCAGGTCATGATTTTTCTCCCAGGATGGAAATTTATTGCATGTCCCACTGATCTGGTTGCATCTGGTGTTTTTTCAACGCAGGTTGCATGACCTACACGCACACCTTTGGCGCCCGCAACCGTTTCTGCGAGTTCAGCGCACCCATCTTGATGGACAACAAGCCGGCAGGTCGCCTGATGCCCTGGGATGACTCGCCGGAGATTTTCTGGGATGACGAAAATTGATGTTCAGTCATGTTCAGAGCTCAAAAGGATGATGAACATCCAATCCTAAGCCGTTGGTTGATTTTGCGTGGTGTGGTTGAAGGCTTGTAGTACATTAATGATGATGTTTTATTCATCAATATCCTATTTCTGGTGAGATCAAAACCATAGTACCAGGCTTTTGAATGATCCAGAAGCATTGGTCGAATGGAATTCAGAGGATTATCCCAATGAACCAGCTAGCTGGTTGGTGTGGGTTAAGATTGAACAGCTCAAAGATCTGTTGTTATGTACCTATGTAGTATGTAAATGTATATATATATACATATACATATAATATGTATATATATATACATATATATATATATGTATATATATATATATATATGTTGGGCTGTCCATCCCCCAATATGACATTTGTATACATTTAAGTAAGATTGACTTAACCGGAGGTTTCAGTTATCACCAATCCTCCGGATACGTGGTCAACCATCTCTTGATTGCATTGAACATCCAGGAAATTGGGGATTCAGGGCTACTAAAACCCTCAAAACCCTTGGTGAATTGAACATATCCAGGAAATTCTTGGTGAATTGCTCTCGTAGGATGTCGTAGGTACATATCCCCTTGATCTCCCTATTCTACTTTTGAAAACCTGCTGTAGCTGATGGTTAACATTTCAACCAATGTGCATCGATGATCCCGATCACGAAGATTTCTGGAAAGCGTGAAAAAAACACCAATCAGCTACAGAGTTTTATATTGATTTGCATCCACATGTCACGTAAACGTTTCTTTTTAACTTTCCACCACTTGTTTTGAGATGTTTTGCTATGTTAAAACGTATAAAAACTTTCAATCACTTGCGTTGCTGTGCTTTCTGTTGAACAACGACACGTGGGTCTTCGTTCATCGAAGTCATCGAAGCGCCGAGCCGAGGCATTCTGGTGCGTTTGGATGCAAATGGCAAGCCCGAAGTCGATGGCAATTCCGACCTCTCAGGCGCAACGTTGGTGGATAGATAGGGTGGATACATGTGGATACCGTGTCTGATGAGGTTGAAGAAGTTGAATGCATCAGTTTTACTCATACTCTAGTATTGAGTAAAGTAAATATGGGTACTTTACTGTAGTGTGGTATAATATTGTATTGTTGGTTTTTACTATTAGTATTGAGTAGAATGAATGTTCGGATATTACTGCTATACAATATCCCTTTAAGTATTGTTGGTACATGTAGCTAGTCTTCAGCAAATGTGCACACATTCGATGAACATGTGGGACCATAGAATGGGAGTGTTTCGTATTAGGGAAAGGAATTATATATTTTTTGCTCCACTATATCCATCATTGTTGGTTTTATTTCATATCTTCCAGTGTATTCCATGTATCATTACTATTTTCATCTATTTTCATTTTCGCTACCGTTGTTTATTTCATGACTATATATATATATAACAAGACTATCATTGCTATTGTTTTTATTCTGTATATTCCCCATATATTGGTAGCCCATTGGTAGCCCATTGGTATCCCATTCCAGGTTTGAAGGTGGTAGATGTGGTGGGCTGGGCTCCCACTGCCGACACCTTAGCCTTGGCGGAGAACAAGTGCACGAAGCAACGCTTCACCGGCTTCACCATGGTGAAGCCGACGGTGGACACAGGTTGGACACGGGTCGTTTTTTGGGTCGGGGGATGTCATGGGATGTCGGTAGTACGAACGGTGAGTCCAGTTCCGATTTCTGTGGTTGTGAATGTAGCCTCTGGTTATGTCAAAATAGCGAAAATGACCCAGTCGAAATAGTGGATTTTCCCATTTTTTCAATGGTGGATCTTTCCATCGTTTTTTGTACACCAGGCCGGGTACCCTCGGGATAGGGGAACACTTTGGGAAATCCACCATTTTTCCATGGAAAATCCCACGGCATCGGGGACTCATCCGTGGGATGAATACCATGAAATCTGGGGCACCCAGCATTTGAGGGTAGTTGCTAACTCAAAGAAACGTTGCTTACTGTAAGCAGCAAATAACAACGGAAATACGTGGCTCATTTTCCTAGTTAGTTAATTACTCAGGCTCATTGTCATCCTGATAAATTGGTTCTTTCGCTCACGCTGTAAATGTAAGCCCCAAGTATAGGCTAGCGAGTCCCTTTTCAACAAGGAAAATCATAATTCAGTCTGCCCAAATTGCAACTTTGGCTGTGTCAAACTCTTAAACCACATGTCATGTTGGTTTAATGTCCACTTCAGAGAACATTTGTCAGTTGCAGCAACCCACTGTTCAGTGAAATCAAGTCGTGTAGCCAATTCTATCCATTTGGATGATCATCCAGCCACAACTGGAGCTTCATCCAATGGATGACATCCCTAAATTCATTGGATGATCATCATTTTTCCATATGTTTCCCATATTTTCCCATTGAAAATAGTCTAATTGGAAGTGAATCATCATTTTTCCATATTTTCCCATATTTTCATCATTTTCTAATTGGAAGTGAATCCTTCTATGCCGCCAGGGAATGCAAACAACGACGCCCTGAAGACCTTGCTGGACGGAGGTGCGGACGCCATGTGGGTCTACGCCGACCAGGTGAAAAGCTACCAATGCGGCCCAGGTGCGGACGAACATATGGGGATGGGCAGGATGGGTCAAGATTCAGTACCCCAATACCCTCTGGTAAACATACAAAAAACTATCGAAAATCACCATGTTTAATGGGAAGATCCACTATCACTGGCCATTTTCAATAGCTATGTTTGTTTACCAGAGGGTACCCCAATAAATTGGATGGTTAACACCATTAATGGATATTAATAGATATAATTAGGGGGAAAAATGAACATCAATGCTAATATTTTATTGGACAATTTTCCGGATGTTGATACTGAAAATGGGCTTATATCAGTGATTTTGCAGGTCTTTAATTTTGACCCATACCCATATCTGCATGATCCATTTCATGATCTAACATGACCAAAAAATAGTTCAGGTCCAGATAAAAAGGTTGGACCTATATCTTTGTGATCCAAAATGATCTAACATTACACAAAGTGATCAAGACTGATCTATGTAAGGTGATCCAAAATGGAGTGGTTTTCAATTGTTTTCTATTTCTTTGGGGTGTGCAATTCTTGTAGAGGATTCTGCTGCACGATGCCGCCAAGGTGTCTCTCCCAACTGGGACTGCGACATGTGGGCACTCTTCGGCACCAAGTTTGCTTATGTCCAGACAGGTGACAGCTGGGGTGTACGTGGGACGATGATCCTATTTGACTGATAGTTTTGGGCTTGGCAGCACCAACCACAAAGAATATATATATATAGAAACTAGATATTCAATTACAGGAACTTCATTGAATTCAATCAACTTTAAGGTTTTACACCTTTACACTCTGGATTGCGGCAAAATGGGCTGTTTCAGCTGGGAAAGAGCTCCTGGCACGTGCCAGGCTTGTTCGGCCATGCGAAAGCAGGCACAACCTTGGCCCTTTCAAAGAAAGGCTCTGGGTTCCCTGCTTGCAAAAAAGGGGCTGGTGATGAGGGAGGAGTGAGAAGACCCAGAGAACTATGGTTTTAGGGCTATTTTTGAGTTATTTTAATGATATTTTATGGCAGATTTCAACAATCAATGTTTGTTTGCAATTCTCACCCATCGGCTGGTAGATGAAAATCCATCAGTTGTACTCGTAGATGATTTACCCATTGAACACATGCCAGACCCGCACCATTTGCTACACGAAATTCGTTGAGGAAGAACATCCAATGTTTATTCGAGATCGCTACAACGTCTTACAACAACAAGGCAATTTCAAGCTCGTTTTTTTTTTGTCAACACCCCAGCACAGTATTGCAATGTTTGTTGCGAGAGTTAGCAAGTCACCAGGGTGGATCCTGAAGAGAAGCAAGGGGAACATCCGCTAGACTATCTCACTATGTGGATCCAGCCGGCTGAGGTTGGCAGAGATTCTGAACCCCTGTCTCTAATCCGCAGTGAAGAAACCTTTGGAATGGCTGTTTTGTGTGTGATTTTGATCTCTCTAATGGATTATCAATGATTATCTTACTGCTGCGTTTTACGTAGGGAATGGATTCCGAATGGATGGGGTGCTGGGGGTTGCTGGGATGATTATTACTAGTGATTCTGGATCATTCCCGAAAATTCCCTACGTTTAGCACCAGTAAGTTATCAACAATTAATGGGCTTTCCTATGGGGCATCCCCGAGGCACCATGGGTGTCAATACTAAGCCATGGCCGTCCATGTCTTGATTTGGGGTACCCCATTTTCGGAAACATGGTACCATGGTAACTTTGATGCTTCGCCGGCGGCTAGCCGTGTAGTTTCTTTGTTTTTTTTTTGTTTGGCTTTAGCACTGATCCACCTCAAATGAAAACTTTTCGCAGGGCAAACCACCAGGTCTGAAATCCAATCACCCACCCAAGATCCACAGTGTTAGACAGTCTATGTTGGAGGAAACATTGGTTGAGGTACCCCCTAATACTTGAACGTTACACGACATCTGTATGTATACTGTGCGCATATACTGCATGTACAATCGATATATTCTTTATTTTTTTCTTATATATTTATATTTATATGTATACGTATGCAGCATTGTATAGTATACAATTCCATTATTTCATTCCCCTTTACCACATATACAATTGAAGTTTCACAGAAAAATGGTCACCACAGTGGCTTTTCAAAGAAGGGCTGGGTGAATCTGGGTGCTGCATTTTTTTGCCAAGACGCCAAGGCATTGAGAAGTTCTTAAAGACCCAGGCATACTACGATATTTGCAAGAAGCACGGTTTTGAATCTTGGAATAATCTTGGATATCTATGGACTTTTTATGGATGTTCCGTTTTTCTTGGATCAGATGATCAGAGCTGGGTTTATGGATATTTTGCCCATGGTTTTCTTGGATCAGAGCTGGGGAGCTGGGTCAAAAAAGATCAAGCGGGTCGTCAGCAGCGGTTGAGCTAATTGTGAGGCTTCATCTCAACACCAGGATCCATCTATTCAGGTTGAATATCTCCAAGTCCTAAGATGGCGAGCGCTGTGGACTAAAGCAAGAACTGTGGTTTCAAAGATCTCTGAGTTTCTAATCTGACACTATAAAACTGCCAAAAAAGGGAGATTTTTGTTCCCCAACATACTGTGGATGGTTGCGAAATCCTGTACCAGTTGGTGGATAGTTTATCTCGTTGTAATCCCATTATATCCCATTATTTACAGTGTTTCATAACCAATAGATATACAATAGATACCAACTGGTGCAGGATTTCGCAACCATCCACAGCTGTAGCCAATGGCTTCACCAAGCGGCATCGATTCAGCAAAAAAAACCAGAGCCTGATGACACCAGGGAGTGAATCTTATGAAAATCTTGCGACCTCTAGCTGAGCGAAGTTAACATAATATATATATATATATATTATATACACATGTTTATTTGTTCATTTTCATTTACATTGTTTTTTAATCATTATATGTTCATTGCCAAAACGGGCTTTCGTTTGGATTTTCATTGGCATTTTCATTTGGCCTCATGGCATGTATCTTGTTCATGCTAATGCTTGCTGTGCTCCTCAGCCAAAATGTCTTGAGAAAAAATAATGTGGTACTTTCTGCAAAAGAAACAATTTGAATGTAACTGTGAACACGGCCAAGTACCAATGACCAATTACTCTGGTAATACTTTCCCAAGTATTAAACATGAATCTTAAGTATCAAGTATCCAGATTATCCAGTATTTACCCGCTATTGATTTTGCTTTATCATGGAATATCATGGACATATCATCATTTTCACTCGAAGAAACCATTTTCCTGGGGGTCACCCATATTCCACGACAACCACGACCACGTCTCTGAGTTCGAAAAAAGTGTGTCTATCCTAGTGGCCATGAATCATGGGGATATGTCTTTGAGATATACTGCGTATACATACTCTTATAATATCTTGTATATATATATATATATTATACTATATTTTGTAGCACTTACCCAGCTAAAGAAAAAATCAGCATTCTGGGGTGCCCTTTTTTTTTAGACGATCTTCCAGCATTCAACGCTTCTGAGGGGTCAGTCCCTCGCTTAGGCCTACGTTTTGGCTCGCTTAGGCCTACGTTTATGATATATGACTACAGTATCAATAGAACCATATATAGATGTATTTGAGCACTGTATTTCACGTGCCTTGACGGAGAGTTGAGAACGTATCGGGAACATTTTGCAAGTTACTTGAGGAATATAATACAAAGTATGAGGAACGTCTTGCATGT
>Ga0126342_10001386_pt1 | contig 33822 bp, 31 predicted proteins | sample Cyp1metagenome_FD_92528 | JGI IMG/M metagenome (GOLD analysis project Ga0126342, IMG submission 92528) | Coral microbial communities from Lord Howe Island, Old Settlement Bay, Australia - Cyphastrea 1 metagenome | ecosystem: Host-associated > Invertebrates > Cnidaria > Coral ...
GACAAAGCCCGATGGTGACCCAACTTCCACACTCCGCTTGACATCCTCTGTGTTTGCCTCGTCCTGCTTCTTCTCCTCGTCCTTACCCTCAGATTGACCTCCAACGCTTCTGCAAAGGCGACTCTTCAAGGCCCAAGTTAAAGCAGCTACAGACTACAGCAATTGTATCATTATCAAATTATCTGACAAAATATGTCATAAAATCATATGGAATTGAAAGCCCTAAACTACTGTGCGCTCCCAGCCCCACCCCAATGACTCAAGCTTCACTTAAGTTTCACGTTGTGAAATCTATGTGGTCACACCCAGCTCCATACTCATATGTGAGGCTCAGTTGCATGGAAGGGATCCTGAGTCTGATGGATTAGGCAATTGATGACATCACATACCACCAGAAATGGTTTCACAATGATGCTTACCCCTCAGAGGAATCATAACCAGCAGAGTTTGTGCAGGATTTGTCCTTTCTGCCTCTCAATGGAAGCGGCCCAGCCGGATAGATGAAGGCCATGCCTGCACAGTCAGCTCTTCAACTAAAATCCGAAATGATGTCGATGGACAAGTGCTTGGCCATCATTTTGGAAATCTCGTCTTGTCAGAGCTTCAAAAAGAACAGTCCCGAAATTCCAAACAGCTGTGGTACAAGTCAATCAGCAGGAAAATATAAAATTCAAAGGCAAGCGGATGTGTAGTTTCGCAAGCATATCGATCAGCATGGAGAGCAAAATCATGTGGGTCTACTTGTATATATATATATACACACATATGTGATTAAATACGTGCTACAACCCCCACCCAAATGTCCTCTGTTTTTGTTTTGTTCGCCATTTGCACTGTTTCATACCATATATATTTATATGTATGTATTTGTATATGTGTAATGTAATGTAGTGTAATATCATGTAATGTAATGCAATGTATATACTGTAATGTGATGCAATTGAATCTACATTGTAATGTAACGTAACGCAACGTAAGGTAACGTATGTATGAATGTGTACGCATTATATCTATATCTCCATGTATATATATATATTATTTGATGTGTATATGTCGTGTAAATATATTTATATATATGTACACATGTATAGACTCGAATAATCATATGCAATGATTGTAGTATCAAGTATTTCCATAATTGAGTAACACGAATATGCATACTATGTATGTATATATATAATATAATATAATATAATATAATATAATATTATATTAGATTATATTATATTATATTATATTAGCTTATATTATATTATATTATTAGATTATATGATATTATATTAGATTATATTATATTATATTATTAGATTATATTATATTATATTATGTTATATTATATTATTTTTTCTTAAATTAGATTAAATTATATTATATTATATTATATTTTCTTAAATTAGATTAAATTATATTATATTATATTATATTCTTAGATTACATTATATTATATTATATTATATATGTATATGTGTGTACGGACATATCATATCGTTTTGTTGCCACAACTCTGGAGTGTGTCACCTGCCGCATCTGCAGCGCTCCGCTCCCTCTTGGTATTGCTGCGCTCTGGCGCGGCGCGTTCTGCAGGGCGTTCCGCGGGGCGCTCCGGGAAAACTTCGCCCGGGTGCCGCATCTGCCAAGTCTGCCAGACTTGTTTCACCGCCTGCAATGCTTTGGTGGAAATTGTGAAGAGGTATCAATTCCCTCATCATTGTCGTGGGTGATATTGATATCCAATAATTCGTGGCCCAAAATAAATAATACCAGGTTTTGGTATCGATATAGCTATTGTTGCTATTATAACAATCCGCAATCAAACAGGTAGTATAACCCTCTTTAATTACCAATCAGGAAGGGTACTGTATTTCCAATGGCTCATATGATGCAATACAGAGAAACAGACATTCCTGATCTGTGCAGATACCCCAAAAATCACAAAAATCCAAAAAAAATGTTAACTCGGCCCAATTTTCCCGGGCCTCCATGACTTGCTCGTGGGTCTTTGCCTTCAAAGTCTTCTTCATTTTCCCAAGCAGCCGGTGTTGTATCAAGATCTCTCGCGGCGCGGCCTCACATCGAGCTGTCCAAATTGGATCAAGACAGCTACTTCCGTCTTTGGTTCAGGCAGTAAGTGCCCCAGGGTGACAGCAAGTGCATGATCCCAATCTTCTTCCTCAAAGGACGGTGATGTGCTTTTGCAAACCGAAATGGGGCAAATCAGTCTTGCTCTTTCAGTTCAGGATGACCCAAAATCCCCATTATGCATGGTTGAAGGCGGTATTTAAGAGAAAACGACAGGTGGAGCACCTTCTGCAAGTTTTCCACAATGGCCCGCTTGGGGAGTTGGCTAGCCTCCTGGAAGGAAACTTTGAATTGCTGTCCACTCTTCAAAGATCTTCAAAGTATCAAAGAAACATGGACAAGCCTTCCAGACGTGCAGAATGCCAACAAAAGCAATATCATTCCACTTCCTCCCTTATAACATCCATAAGCCCGGTATGCCTCTGGTGACAAGGGCTTGGTGTCGGGCTCGCTTGGTCCAGTCTTGCAATCCCAAGTGCCATAGGGCAACTCGACGTGATAGCTGAAGTGCATGTGCCTGTGAGTGCGGCAGGGTCAATAATGAATGTACATGATGGATATTGATGTCCAGAGAAATTCATCTACAAATACCATTCAATTATATATATATATATATATAGATAGGTTATGTTTCATATCACTCCATATACTCTTGCACTGGCGCAACAAGCCAGTGTTACACAAAGTTGAAAGGACAAACAGAGAGTGAAAGAACTGCTCTGGATCCAATCGATATTACAGCTGAGGTGCTCAGGCAGATGAGGGTCGTATTGCATCATCTCGACAATCAATTTGGCAGCCTCAATGAGGCCATCAATAAGTCCATCCTCCTCGAGTACTTGACTGGGTACATGACTTACCACAGTATGGAGCACGATCTTCAGGGTCACCAATCGCTCTTGAATGCCTGAGCAGGAGAGAGGACAAGTACGCGATTCATCAACTTAGTGGCAAAACAAACATATCCTTAGAAGTTGGAAGCACCATTCCTGTCTCTTCCAGGTACATGTACTCTTGCTGTCACTTCCGAGATGTCCACAGTTGGTTCCCTTACCACATGTCTGGTGGAATCACCAGCTCATCCAGCCTTCAATCCTTCTGGAGATACTGATGCGACAGCCGCTCCGCTGTGCAATCTCTTTGGCATGGCCCCCTTTGGTGCCGATGATCTTGGATACTGCGGATTTGGGGGCCGGCATTTTGAGAACCTCAGCCATCTCAGCCCGCATGCACATGCACGCATGGTAAACCGGTGAAGACCTCTTGCAACATTGACAAGTCAGTGGACTGTCAGTAGCCAAGAGGCAAAGTGTTGGCCATTTTGATTTGTGTTGATCTCTCTCATGTTTTTCAGCAACATCTCCATGGCATTTTGAAGGCCTCGGATCAGGGACTGTTGCGGACGGAATGGAGCTCAATGCGCATCAAGGGTGCATGAAAGCATATTTATGAAAATATCACCACTGGATGGCGGCATGTGTGTTCTGTTGCGTCTTCAGTTTCAACCCTCCTCTCCACACACTTGGCACGGGGATACCTTTTGTCAATGAGAGCCAAAATCATCTCAAGTCCAGTTTTGGTGATGTGTTTGGACTCACTTAGAGCCCGGAGCAGCCTGTTTGGTTGCGTTGGTAACATTTCTTCATCACATTCCTTGCTTGCCATCCTGCACCCATGGTGCAAACCACAGGCGCTGCTCAGATCCCTCTGCTCTTCCTTCGCGTCGAGTGCCAGCGACTTGGGCCGCAGTGTCCTCCCATTCGGCAGATGCGATGTCCGGCCCTGGGCTGAACAGCTCCGCCAATTCCGGAGCCAAGCGCCCCGCCTTGCGCCGTGCCGCTGCCTTCCAGGCGAATCCTCCCAGGGATCCCAGGTCAGCTCCTGAGGATGTGGCGCCTGTGGCGCCTGACGGTAGCTGCCGTGCCCAGATACTGCCATCGGACCAACGGATCAGGTCATCCACCAAGGTCCCGATGCGTCCAAACATCGTCAGCTCGTTACGCATGGCCATACCACAGCTTTGTTGACTGCGCTCCGTCACCACTGAGCCCGACTGCACCAACTCGTAGTCATTGCCTGCATCATCCGTCCAGATTCCACTGAAGTCGTCGTTGCGACCCAGGCGCTCACGTGGAGGGCTGACAGGTTGGTGTGATTGACGTTGTCCGACAGCACCAGGATGTTCTCGCGCCACCCGTGCCACACGCGCTGCAAAAGCTGCTTCCGCCGCGCGTTCAGCGAAGTCACCGGTTGGCGCATACCTTTCCTCCAGCTCGGCATACTCGGAGCCAGGTGCGCCAGGTGCTCCAGGTGCTCCAGGTGCACTGGCACTCGCCCGTTCCACGTGGCTCAGCTGAGAGCTGGTCAAGTTCGAGTTGGTCGAGCTGGGAGCTTCTGAAGGAACGTAGCCGGAGCCGCGTAGCTTCCGCGCTTGGCGTCGAGCTTTCTCCTGGGCCATCAAGCGCAAGCGTCTTTCTCTCACCTCTTCCACGTAATCTGGAGGAGGTGCCTGGATGGTCCTAAGCAGGTGTAGAAACTTGTGGAGCAGAAGGGTTTTTGCTTGATTAAAAGAACCGTAAATGTATAGCAAATTATCGAAGGAAGTTTAGAAATCAAACTTCCGACAGTATGGACAGATGAAAAGCAGGGATGGGAAGAGTCAGCGAAGAGAAGAGAAGAAGAAAGAAGATCAAAAAAAGAAAGTTTCAGAAGAAAGAAGGTCCAGGCGCGCAAAAAGGTAGGAAAGTCGCAAAACACTGTGTTTTTCCAATGATTTGTGGCTCCGGCGGGTCGAAAAGTAGGCTTGCTAAAGCGGCGGGTGCGGAGCCCACTGGGCAGATGAGAGATGAAAAATTGCAAGCCGTTGTGGCGCGGAGCACATTTCGAAGTCAAAACGCACAAAACACACCAGGTCTGGACCACTTTTTGGAAGTTAAAATGTCGAAAAAGTGCACGCCGTTGTGGCGGGAAGCACGTTTGCCAGGAAAAGCTAAAAAATGCTAAAAACACCTCATGTTCGGATCACTTTTCGAAGTTGCGATGTCGAAAAAGTGCACGCGGTTGTGGCGCGAAGCACATCAGCAGATTTTCTTAACTTTGGCGCTGCTGATTTTCCTTTTCAAGATCCTTTTGTAAAGTGCTTCAAAATCGTCTTTTTTTTCTTTGGCGTCGAGTAGTAATTTCTGATGCCGTTGCGCCTAGTTCTATCGTGCTTTGCAACTCAGTCTTTGCAGCTCGCATTGTAGTGGCTGGGTCAAGGTTGCTTGGCGCCGCGGCTGCGTGCGTAATCCTTTTGTTTTTTCCAGCTGGACATTGTAAATCGTACTGGAATGGCTGCATCAAGGCTGCGATAGTGATTTTTGTCAGCACATTGTCTCAATTTTGGCACTTGTGGTTTTCCTTTCATAAATCCTTTTCAAAAGTGCTTCAAAATCATCTTTTTTTGCTTTGGCGTCGAGATCTATCTGGTTTTGGAGCTGCAATTTCCGACACCATTGCGCCTAGTTCTATTGTGTTTTGCAACTCAGTCTCTGCAGATCGCATTGTAATGGCTGCATGAAGGTTGCTTGGTGCCGCGGCTGCGTGCGAAATAATATTGTCTTTTGCAGCTGGACATCGTAAATCCTATTGGAGTGGCTGCATCAAGGCTGCGATAGTGATTTGTCAGCAGATTTTCTCACTTTAAAAGCTTACTGTGTGTAAAATCTTCTCTGTGTAAAAGCTTCTAAATGCTTCTCTGTGAAAAATCTTCTCTGTGTAAAAAGCTGGCTATGTGTGAAAGCTTCTGTGTGTAAAAGTGTGCTGTGTGCGTAAAAGCTTCTCTGTGCAAATGCTTCTCTGTGTAAGGGCTTCTCTGTGTAAAAGCTTTCTGTGTGGAAGGCTTGCTGTGTGTAAAAGCTGTGTCAAGGCTTCTTTGTGTAAAAGCTTCTGTGTGTAAAAGCTTTCTGTGTGTAAAAGCTTCTCTGTGTGAAAGCTTTTCTGTGTAGGAGCTTCTCTGCGTGAAGGCTCGCTGTGTGTAAAAGCTGTGCAAAGGCTTCTGTGTGTAAAAGCTGTGTAAATGCTTCTTCGTGTAAAAGCTTCTGTGTAAAAGCTTTTCTGTGTAGGAGCTTCTTTGTGTCAAAGCTTGCTGTGTGTAGAAGCTTCTCTGTATAAAGGCTTCTGTGTACAAGCTTCCGTGTGCAAAGGATTTTCTGGGTAAAGCTCGCTGTGTACAAACGCTTGCTTTGTGTAAAAGCTTGCTGTGAATAAAAGCTTCCCTAACTCTTTGTAAAAGCTTCTGCATGTACAAGCTTCTCTGTGCAAAAGCTTGCTGTGCGTAAAAGCTTCTCTGTGTCGAATCTTCTCTGTGGAAAGCGTAGGGGTTGCTTGCTTTGGCGCCGAGATCCGTTTTTGGAACAGGTTTTGGGCCAGAGAAAAGGTGATATGGTTTGAAAGTGTGCTGAGAAGAGGTGAGATGAGGTGAGACGAGCTGACAAGAGCTGAGTTCAGCTGAGTAGATGTGAGAAGAGCTCAGAAGATGCGAGAAGATGAGAGAAGAGAGGAGAACACATAAGATGAGCTTACATGAGCTGCGGAGAGCTGAGAAGAGTTGAGAAGAGTTGAGAAGAGCTGCGAAAACCTAAAAAGCTGAGATAAGCTGAGATGAGATGAAAAGAGATGAGAAGAGATGAGAAAAGCTCAGGTGACATGAGAAGAGATGAGAACAGTTGTGATCAGCTGAGAAGAGCTGAGAATTGGAGAGAAGACATCAGATGGAATGAGATGAGATGAGGTGAAAAAACTCAGAAGACATGAGATGAGTTGAGATGAGATGGGATGACACAGACTGCGGTGACAGAGGGATGCAATGAGCAATTTCCAAGAGAAGCTGCGATGCGATGAGATCAGATGAAATGAGAAAAGATTCAACATTCGAAAGACATGGCATCAGATTGACAAGTCAAAAGCTTCTTGCTGCGATGCACAGGAGGCTTGCCTGTCACCTATAGGCACAGTCTTTGTTCCGCTCTATAGGCTATACTGTAAGCGTTTCAAATTTGAAACTTCCGCCCCCGGCTTGCCCAGGAACTACTTGTATACTGTACATCACAGTGACTATTTTCAACTAAACGGAACGGCTACTTAACGTGGCTTTTGAATGGGTGTTATAAATGCAAAATGTCAGAAGAGCACAGGGTACGAGGCTTTGAAGTCAACAACGTGATGAACCTTGACCAAGAGATACCGAGCGTCAAGAAAGCAGGATAGGACTCAACCTTTGGTTCAGCCTTCTGTCGCTCTTCTTCCAGCCTTGCTGCCTGCTGCACCTGCTCGGCACGGTGGAAGGATCGCAATGCCTCTTGCCTCACTGCTGTTAAGCGGAGCAAAGATTTGATCCGAATGAGCTCCATGTTGGAGGATGTGGGTGGCCAGTGGGTGAAAGGAAGTTAGGGAGTTCAACGACTTGACCTTGACCCATTCATGCTTTCCATCCGCACTGCAAGGAGGTGGCCAAAAGGAAAAGAACGTGCTGCATTGTGGGCAAAACAAATGAAACATTTGTGCGTTCGTCTAGCTATCTTGCTTAAGACAAAACTGCCGAGCGGCACACCCACTGAATCCTTGTTCACACTGGGAAGTGACTCCATTTGAGCCTGATCGATAGCGCGCAGGAAATGAGCCAAGGGAGGCGGTTCATCATCAGCCCTCCATGAGCTGATTGCAGATCCATTGTCCTGAGTGTCACATTGACGTATGCGGTTGCTTCTGGTTGGGAGGCATAATTGATGACTTGAAGGCAGTGGCTCCACTTCAGATTCTAATCTACCTGAGAATCCTTAGAATGATTGCAGAAGGTTGTTGGAGTTGCCTTTCACTACCAATAAAACGGAAGTGCAGAGCCAAGTAATCTTCACATCTGTGATCCTCAAAGGGTGTACCTTCTCTTGGGTAGTGATCTCACATGTGCGAGGCTTCCCGGAGCAGGTTTGGTGAGTAATCGATATGTGTGTATGTATGTATGTCTGTCTGTCTGTCTGTCTGTCTGTCTGTATGCATGTATGTATGTATGTATGTATGTATCAAATCTTGCCCTGGCAGTTTAACAGAAAACGTCATATCAGGTCCAGATCATGCCCACAGAATCATTGCAAAGCAGACTTCTGCTTGCTGAGACCCTGCTCATGGCCTAGGTGAATGACGCATGTGCCTCCATATACTCACCAAGCATCCGGTCTCCAGGTGCTCATGGATGGGCGACTGTGGGCACTTAGCCCAATCTCATGGAAGGGCGCTGCGGCAAGGACGGCAACGTGAACAGAGGTTGCTTTGATTCTTTCTGTTTCAAGCTTCCGCAGAATAATATTCAATAACCTGTTGAATCTTTTCATCAGGTACTTGCTGAATCAGAGAGAGTGATTTCCTGACATGTGAAACGTGTAGACGTATGCACGTACTTGAGGTCATTTTACTACCTCCCTGTCTGCGCTGTTGAGCTGGCACAGGCTGGCAAAAAAAGAAACCGCGACTTACGTTCCAAATATAAACGAAGAGATTCACAACACAAAATCTAAAAAAAATAACAAAGCACATGAACCTGGTTTGTTCGTACTGCCCCTGCAGTCGCTGGTGGTGAATTTGTATGAGCACCTTGGAATGTATCTCATCTGCCTTCCAATGGAAACTGTAAAAACGTTAGTTGATGATGTTGATAGAAACATCAAAGAAAGCAGTGGCCTCTTGGTGGGTTCCTTCTTAGGTTGTCAAAATCCCCTTCGCAGCAACCTGGGTTCCATTGGGTTCCATTGGGTTCCATTGGGTTCCCATGCTTTTGATATCCGGTGCTCCAATCGCAAGCATTCGATCTTGCGTGCCTTCAGATCCGCACGAGTTCTGATCGCAAAGACCATTGTAGCGTTTTTCCTTGCTTTCATCTCATTCAATTATGGGACCCCCGGTTCCTGAATGCTTGGCACATGCTCACGTACTAGCCAGTACTAGCCAGACTTGTTTGTAGGGTGTGTTGGAAGGTTGTGAAAAGCCACGCTTCGACACACTTTCGACGCGGCGTGGCCTGGGAAGCAAACATTCGGAGGAGAGATGCGCACGTTACACTGGGTTTGCCTCGGAGCGTGCTGAAACTGTTGAGACAGGTGCACCAGTATGGGTTTGAAAATGCTCACGTTTAGTTTTTAAGCCAAGCATAGGGTGGCGCAGTGGGAAGTCGAAGCTCACTGTCACAGCATTGGCAGAAACTTCACTCCAGACACTCTGAACACCGCCTAACTGCGAGATTTTGTGCCCTCAAGAACTCGCACCACCCCTTAATCTCACTATGTTAGCCATGCCTCGGACTGGCTTTCGCAACGCCAACACTTTGGGGTTCTTTGCCAAATCATCATAGAAAAGCGATGATCAAAAATCAATGCGCGTGACTCGTCACCAAGGGGATAAATATATGTATATATATATATTGTAATTATATATTACATATATAATATATATATAGTTATATAATATTATATAATATAGTAATGGTGTAACTAACTAAAAGGGTCAGACTTTGTTGGTCAGTTCCTCGGACTCTCAGCACAAGCTGGGGGTCACACTTTTCAAAGTCGGCCATGACTCTTCCACCCGTTCCAATCAATCCTCCTGAACAGCAGAGCATCTATGCCGGAGCAGCGCAGAAAGCGCAGCAAGGTTTGAGACAACTCGTGACCCAGCTTGAAGAGGTGCGAGAGCTCAAAATCATTCAGAATCATTCAGAGTCATTCAAAATACAAATGTTGATTGCACATAATTATGAAGTCAGGATACTCACCAACCTTCAAGGGTTGGAAGCCCCTATAAGAGTTGGAGCTTGAAAACCTCATCTTGGATGCCGGAGGACCTAAAAGATCCTTTGAGGCTTCTTATCCGCCCCACCCCAATACTTGGAAGCTCTTAAGTCCAGCAAAATTTGTTGAGGCATCAGGCATGTCCTTTAAGCTTGAATCAAAGAACCCCTTCTACATCCGTCACCCTTCCAAGTCACTTCCCCTCCTGCAAAGTGGCTGGGAACCTTGGGTTTCACTGCGAAGACACATGAGAAGACGGGTGCATGCGGTTCACCGCAAACAGTGTCACTATAATCCCAGGCCCATGCCTTTATGACTCTTAGATACTCTTAGATACTCTTAGATACTCTTAGATACTCTTAGATACTCTTAGATACTCTTAGTATCTGAAGATTGCAATCTGGGACCGAGCCAAGGGGCAAGGAGCTTACACCAGAATGGCCCTTCCACGACCGGCCCGTCTGCAATTGGTGCTTTGACCGCCTTCGATGGTGTGGAGCTGCAGAGGATCAAATGATCGCAACATCATTACCGGGACGGTCAGACGGTCAGACGGTCGTCTCGGTTAGTTTCTTAATTATACAGTGGACAAAGGCGGAAAGTGGACAATGGCCACTGTCCTCAACTGCTGGGCCTCGGGGGTTTCAAAGAAGTTCAAATCGAAAAGGCTCAAAGAATTGCATCGGATTGCCTGGTTCAGCCTGGTTGCCTCCACTCTTTTCAGAACCCCTTCCAGCATCTTCCAGCATCATATTACAAAAAGATTTTGATCACACCGCAGTGCCGCCTGTCGTGCCGGTTGTTTCCGGTGCTCCCTGCGCCACTGACCCGTCTCATGGAAGAGCTCCTGGATGGGCCGTCCGGCCCCTGCGATCCCTGTGGCCTGTCCAGGTGGCAGTGGACCGTTCGGGGCCTTCGGGATAGATCGAATAGGAAGTGGCTCGAGTGGCTCGATCTCAGTCTCGATCTGCTCATGCTCGTCATGCTCGTCATGCTCGTCATGCTCGTCGTGCTCGTCGTGCTCGTCATGCCCGTCGTGGGTGTAATCGTTGATGACCATCTGCACTTCGACTTCCTGCAGGATGGCCCAGACGGCAACCAGCAACCTGTCTAAGCAATGTCTGAGCGGCAGATGTAACAAACTACATAAAACTGCAGCTTATCGATTACCGACCACCCGTTTGCAAACACCAGGGTCCTTCACATCATCTAAATCATCATCCACCGCCTGCAAGCCAAATATGTGAGCTTTACTATCGCTTGGAACTTGTTTCACATTTATCATGCATTGCCGAATACTTCTTTAGAAAGGAGAGCTGACCCTTCACGCTATTTCAGGAGCAGAGCAACTCTGAATTTGAGGTTCCAGCTTCTAAAGGGGCCTCGGACCACCGCCATCGCTGTGCAGGTCTCTGTTCCTTCACAAGCTGGGCAGCAAACTGACAGAACTAATCCTGACTCTAGTGAAATGAAGACAACCCAGTGACCCAGTATATAACTAGTAACTAGTATAATTTTAATTACATAGTCTGTAGTCTAGCATAGTTGGTGTAACTTGCATGATTTCCCTGGATTGGATCCGCTGGATCCACTATGTGACTATAAAATACTAACTTTGCTCAGGCTTTCTACGGCTTTCTGGGAGGGAGCCCTCTCAGCGCCTCGAGTGCAAGTTGATCTCCTGGTCCGCAGCAGAAGTCGCGGAACTTGTGAGCGGTGTTGTAACTGTTCATAGGGACCACAACCGCCATCAAGGGGATCCGGGCCAGTGTGGAAATCCACAGCGGAAGAGTTGGACTCCGATTTCTGCGTTTCAATTTTCTCGTGTAAAGTTGAGATCGTAAGAACTTTTGGTAACTTTGAGATTCTTGTATTCTTCATAAGTCTTCATAGATGCAAACTAGATTTCTGGGTATGAAAATCGGGTTCCATCAAAGTGTTCCGCCGGGACCGGGGTTTGCCAAGGCTGTCTCATGGCCGGTGACACTGGGCAGCGGCCTTGTGAAGCTTTGAGCCTAATGAAGACGCGTCAAGCTCCGTCTTGGTCAGCTATCCGCTCAGACTCCGTGGTGAAATGCGCAGAATGTTATCTCTACTTCAACCTTTACTCAAGAAAAGATATGAATTTAGACGGTTTAGGAGTCTGCAGTATTCAAATGTTCCAGTATTGATGTCATGGCACCAGATCTGGTCAAAAATCTTGGAACGATGTGAACCGTGACAGTCCAATATGCCTGAAGGAAGAAACAAAGTACCAAGTCTCCCAAGCAAAGAAGACTCAACAAGTGAAACTTTAGCTAAGTAATGCACTTCAATCGCTTCCCCTTCTTGGCTTAGCAAATCTGCAAACCATACACCCTGCAAGAATGGTGGAACTGGCTGTGAATCGGTGCAGCCTGGTGCAGCCAGAAATTGGGCTCTGAGACTTGGCCGAAAGCTCTGTGCAGGCTCCTGGCACAAAGCTTGGGACGAGAATCAACAGATCCTCTGATTCTCTAACCGAATTAAACCGAATTAAAATGTCCCTTGGGGATTCTCAAGCAGGTGGGTAGCCTATGAAGTCGCTTTTTTGGAGCTGAAACTTCTTTAAAGGCCTTACAGGCAATCAGGAACAACTATATACATATATATATAAATATATATATATATATATGTATTCTATATTTGTAAGAAAATACAAAAACATGCAATCCGCGACAGCAGCTCACATCCGGATGTCAACAGACCTCCAATCTGGTTTCCAGCTAGAGCGGAATTTCTTGCCATACTGACTTCCTTTAGTCCATGTGATCTGACATAGAGAATATCTGACTGACCTGGGATTTTACGTTTATGAGCTTCGGGTCACCAGCCCATGAAGGTCCCCATTGGGCGCCCATCTGATGACCTTGAGATCCTCCACGGGTTTTTCCCTAGGCATCCTCAGGGGAACGTAGTGTATGCTCTCGTTGCTATATAAACTCAATGCATTGCGGCATTGCGAGACGTACACAGCAATGTATTTCCAAAGTTGAAGTTGTGCGAAGATGTGAGAAAATTCTGAGTATGGGGTATGTCCCAATGTCCCAATGTCCAGGTGCTATGGTATGTGTGGGGGCTTTGCAGTGGAGATCTGTGGGGGTTGTGTAACGTTGCATTTCACACTTGTCATCCCTCTAGGTCTACAGCTGTGAATGTCGACGCTCCGGAGCGCCAGGGGTCCCTGAAGAGGCAAAAGCTCAAAGTCAACCCAATGACAGCTGCTTGTCCATGAAAACCTTGCGGATCCATGGCAACTTACACAGCTTCAGTCAATGACTTTACGTTCTCAGTCACAGTGATTACAGCAATTTCTTACACGCCTAAATCATCGGCAGTGCTCGAACTTTCAGTCTAATGTATTTGCAAGAGTTCAGCATGCACGCATATGATATGTGGACGGAATTCCCGAATGTGTTGCAAATGTTACAATGATTTATTTGTGCATAACATTTCCTGATACCGTACTCACCACAAAACAGCCTGAGGAGGGCGAAGCCCCAGATCCCACCTAAAGCGGAAGGTTGGAAGGCAGTCCCTATGAGGTTCGGCTTGCTCCAGCACTCAAGGTGTTGTGGTACACCAGCGAGGCCCCAAGTAAAGAAAACAATTCCACATCAGATCCGGGCTTTGTTTCAGGAGGCTTTGTGGATCCATTCCAGCTCTATCCAATCTACAAAGCAATCCACTAGTTTTCAAGCTTTTTGGACCTCCAGAGATCAGGGCGAGAGATTCATAATTTTCTGGGGGATAGAACTCAACATCACCTTGACAGTTTGACTTCACCATCTCCGTTCAAACTAGTAGACCCAAGTAGACCCATTTAGACCCAGACACGTCAACATCAGCCGCATCAGCCCAGTGTGACCCCGCCTCTCCAGTGCAGGTGGAGGCCCTGGAGATGCCATCCTCCAGGAGCACAGGCGCAGCTGGTGGATGTCTATCCATGTGCCTTGTCTGACACCATGCTGCTACAACATTCAATCCAAATTCAATCCTTTATGAATCCTTCAATCAGACAAGTCTCACTTCCATGAAGCCCCCAAAGATTTCATTGTCGAACAATCGTTTATCCACACTCGCAGTGAGAACAGTGCCATTCAAGGCAATTGCGACCCTCTCTCTGCTCAGATACTTTCGAAGAGAGTGCGACAGCAGAGAATCAGCCCGCATTTTGTATGCACTGCACCATGCGCCGTGCGCCAGGTAAGAGGAAAGAAATTTAGAAAGAATTGGAGCGATACGAGCAATACGCAGGGGTTGCTAGGTTTGGTGGCCTTCTGGCCAAACAGTAAGCTCCGTAGTGCGTTGCTGGCCTCACTGCGTGTGGGAGGCAACTCCAAGGAAGCTTAGGCAAGACTATTAAAATGGAAGTTTCGTTGCGATCCTTGTAGATGTTCCAGACAAACATAAGAACACCGCGTAGGCCCATGAACAAAGGACGGACCAAACAAGCTAGGGACCAGGATTCTATAATGAAATCCAAATATGCTGCCCCTCCAAAATATTCTTTCAGTGTGTGATAGACACCCCGCTACTGGCAAGGCAAGATGCAATGGCAGAAGCACTCTCCGAAGGACCAATAGAAATCTCCACATCCTTCGTGCATAGTGACATAGTGATTGCAAGTCAGACCAGGGTCATGTTGAAAAGTCACCGAAGTCACCTTTATTTGTGATATCTGGTGATCGTCTCGCCAGTTGGGTTCACCTCACAATCCAACGTTTGGGTCCCAAGGCTTGCCATTTTTGACAGTCTTCACAGTCCGGCTAACTTCCCGTTGCTCCTGCAGTTCACTGTCGCCCCAGGCTCCTTGCAAGCGCTTTGCAAAGACCTGCCAATTGTATGCAGTCATGGAACAAATGGAACAATGACATGATTTTGCTTCAAATTGACAGTAGATCTTGGAAGCAACTACTTCTTCATCTGCAGACAGGAAGGCGACTCTGGCAAACTCTGCTCCAGCTCTGAAGGCCCAGATCAAACTCATGAAGCGACTAGATTCATTCAACACAAGACTTTGTAACAGTAATTATTCCTGTACAAATCAACAGAGGGTATCTGGACGTATCTGGTACGCCCACACCAGCCTCCCAGTTCAGCCAGCCAGCTGTGCCGCGCGCCAGCACGCTGAAAAGCTCACGAGCCTTGTGGGACTTTGAAGTTCCACTGTCCCATGTTCGTAGGCAATGCGATAAACATATAAGAAAAACCCTGCCTCCAATTTTGGATGGTTTATGAGTGAAAAAAAATGATTGGTTTATTGTTGCGTTTACCACAATTCCGAAATCTTGAGAAATCCTTCAGCCCACGGAGTGTTTCATCATCGCAAAGATGGTCTATTCTGATCTCATCAACGAGACCTTGATTGAAACCCGGATGCTGCGGGACTGGGTGCTTCAAATCATGGCTGCATTGCCTTGCATTGCGTGTCAGAATGTGTCAGATGCGCCTCTTGCAGATTGCAGTATCGCTCTTGACCAGATAAGACTTCCTGGAATTCCAAGCAGCTCACCTTGGAAGGGTCATGAACCGCCATTGCAATTCTGTGTTCGCATGTTCACCTGTGCACATCAACAAGGACATCCAAGCGACAGTCACTGCACAAAGGCCCAGGCATGGCCATCGCGGTGGAAGTCCATACCTGACAGTTGCAAGCAACCGTGACACTTGGGTGTCTTCATGACTTCATATATCTTCATATATCTTCATACTATATCATACCATACTCATGATAGAATCATGTGTGAATCATATTCAGATATATTCAGTCATACTCTCTCCATTTTTGGCATAGCGAAATGTCAAACTGGTCAGACCGTTTGCTTTGGGTCTCCCGAACGTTCAAAGGCCGGGCGTAGGCCGCCGAACCGTTCGATGCAGAAAATCCTGACTCTGTCATATCTGTCATGGCTAGTCTGTGATAGCCAGTCATCATCAATTGCCATACCAAATGCCAAATATACTGAGTGGGCGATTCCTGAAACTAGTCATGCAGCACTTTGCTCATAAACTTAATTTGGACTCCAGGGCAACAGAATTGAGAAGTATCAAACATATTATTATAATCATTACAACCTCTGCAGAAATCCTCCAGATTCTCTCCCCCTCTAAGTGAAGCAAGCCCCCGGCCTGAGACCCGCCAAGGCCACAGCACTTTGGTCTGAGCGTGTGACACGCAAGAAAAGAAGTTTAGCTGCTTAGCAGGAAACGCAAGACTGGATCCTACTGATTCAACTGCGCACAACATTGGTGAATAGAAGAAGCTAACCGAGCGAGTGGAAAAAACACGGCAATACATCTAGTCTTCCACGCTCCATCGTACGAAGTATCTTCGGAGCAGGCACGACTTGGCAGCCTCTGGAACAAAACCTGTTTTTTTAACGTTGTATGTACTAGTTCTTCTTTGCTGCCAGTCAAATCAATAGAAAACTATGAGCAAGTTTCAAAAGCTTGCACAAAACACCAGAAACTGAAGTGAATCATGTGGCAAAACAGCTGGTTTGGTACCGTTAAGGGACCCTGCTCGCGCCGGTTGCTTGAAGGCACTCACAGTGTTCATACAAATTTATAAATCCTAATATATCACTTATCACAATAGAAATATGTGAGTTGATGTGAGATGTTCACTATTTCTCTGTTAAAGTTTCAAGTCTGACTGAGAAGAATACCTACAGTCAGCTACTAGCCGCCTCTGATGCGGCTCCTGCTTGGCGTAGAAAAGCTGAGCGCCTGACACGACAAAAAAGCACATTGAAATCTGAGTGACTTCGTTGGTGCCGCCATAGCCTCCAAAGGCCTCATATCCTCTCGGATAGCAAATGCCAAATACACAATGCGCTCATAGCCAGCTAGATGCGAATCATAATTTCTTGGAACAATCGCTATGGACTCCCAACAAATAGATTCACTGCTAGCTCCCACCGACTCAAAACAATGTTCTACACTTGGCTGAAAGGAGAAACGACCTCTTGATTATTGCATAAATGCAACTTTAATTATTAATATATCACTTATATATATATATATCACAGTGTCATAGTCATAAGTTGTCATAGGCCTTCATTAGGTTGAAGGCCAGACATCACCAGTCCGCCGGTTTCCATGGGCCTCACCCTGTCTGGGGCACCTGGGTGTCAAAGCAGAGCACACTGAGCATCACTAAAATTCACTAAAATTCACTAAATATATCAAGGCTTATCAAGGTGTGTCCAACAGTCTTGGAACATCTTGGGACCATAGTTGTACCAAAGAAATGGCTGGCCTGCAATATTGAACAAAACTCTACAACTTGAAGGGGTAGATACCATACATTGCCATACAATAGCAACTACCATACAATGGCAACAGCTCACACAGCTCAGACTCTGGTCCCTGATTCAATCTGGGGGGCCTTATCCTGCCAACAGCAGGTCTTGCTTTCTACTTCTACATCGGGTAGGGCACGAGAACTGTTCAGGACTTCGGTTGCGGTACCCAAACAAAAGGTTTCTTCACCATCACGTTGGCTGGGTGTTCTCTGCCTTGACTCTTCTCGCCAGTTCATCTACTCAGTGACAGAACTGAATGATCCATCCCCACCTTCGGACAGGCGTTCGCAATGGCGATGCCGAAGGCGATAAAGCGGGGGTGCCTGCACAGCTTGAGATGAGATGACATGTTGTTATGTTGTTTATTCATGTTTATTCCCATCCACTAAGAGGTGGTCCATGATATAAAACCTCATCATTGCAGGCTGGCTTAGCTAGCTCATTCTGAGCACCCAATGCCACTCACGTGTCCAGGCTGGTACGGCCACCCCGCAACGCATCTCTCCCTACTGCACATCTCTTTCCCGCTGTTCCCTCAAGTGGCACCTGGTGCACTTCTGGACCGCTCCATAGTATGGGCCTAAGCACGACGTTGCTATGCTAGTGCATATTTGCAGGCAAGGTCATTGAAATATGCTGCTCTATTGATCGGTTGATTCTACCAAAGTCACTTCACGTGTGGATAATAAATAAAGAACTTGAATAAATACTCACTATCACCATCAGCATCAACATCGCCGAATCCTGTCTCTCGGAAGCTACAAAAATCTCTCGTCTGGCCCCACCTTGCACAGAGTGTCAACACCTGCATGTTTCCAGGAACCACCGGACTGGCCATTGCTGCAGCATTCTGCAAAACATGCCGTTCCGGTACAAATGGAGCTCTTAGAGTGGAAGTTTGTGAGCTACAGGTGAGGAATAGAAAAGTGCTGGTAGAGCAGCCTCCAAGTTGTTTCAATCCATGTTTTGTGTACTTGAAAGTGCAAAAACGGAAGCTAAAAACAGTGGTAGAATGAATGAAGTGATACCGGTAGTTATGTGCATCGACAGGGTCAAGTGTGGTAGCACATCCGCAATGGCCAAGTCAACCTCAAGAGATTTTTCTCACTCAGGGTTTGTAGCTGCAAAAGTCTGTGTGCATGATAGGACTCTGTCATGGAAGTTTGCATATGTCATACATTTGTCCACCCATGGAAGGAACTTCATGGAGCAAGCTGGGACAGCTACAAATGTATCGACTGCAAAATGGATAATACAAATGTGACGTACTGCAAGTTGCACAAACATGGCAAATGAGTTCCTGCCTGTTCAGGGCTACTTTGGTCATCCCGAATATGAGTGATTTCAAGGGTTCTGAACTCTGGCCAAGCAGCTTTCTCCTTAGAGACTCAAACAGCATAACCCAAAAAAAAGGACCATGGCCCATGGCGGATTCCCAGCTAAGACTGTCCTTACTCCATGACCTAACATGGGTCACCAGGAACGGCTCGGACTAGATTTCCTATCTGGCGCATGTATGGACGCCTGGGACATGGAAGGACCTGAACACAGCGATGGTTGGATAAGGCCGTGTCTTCAGAGCAGGAAACATGAAACTCCTGTAACTCATGTAACTGCAATGTAACTCGTGTAACTCATGTTAGAATCAGCCTCCTTTTTCCGCTTCCCAATACACAGCTTTCGTAGGTGGAGTTGACCAAGCAAGGCCTCGCTTCAAATGGGTCAAGTATTGTGAATGCTAAGGCTTTTCAAGAATTCGCAAGCTGCGCAAGCTGCAAGCTTTCCAGATCACTTCGACTTGTCGCATCCGGACCTGGCCACCTTGAAGCTGAAGTTTTGGCGGCATTTGGGCTCGACTTGGTGCGGGCTTCAAAAACAAAGCTCCGCCTATGTCAGCTACACTGACATCTCATGGCTTGCATGGCTTACTTATGACATCTTGATGATCTTGATGATTCAGTGATTCATTCTTTAGAGTATCAAATTGCCAAAGAGAGTGCCAGCGCACCCGCCTTCCAATCAACACCAGCAATGCTGGCAAGAGCTGTTTAATCATGCATAGGTCCGATATGGACAAAGACAAGGAAGGGGGGCACAACTCGCACAACTGTTCACCACAGCCTCACTTGCAGGAGTGGATCCTGGGAGTGTGAGCTATCGTCGGCTATTGCATGTTGGCATCTCAGCTTAACAGCCCCAGTTATTGTTGGCTCCTTCCACTCATCCTTTCTGGCAGCTGCAGAACTCTGCTGCGAGCCAACTAGCCTTCTTTTTTAGGCACCATGCTGACCATGGTGTGAAAACGGTTACAGTTCCAAGCCTCAAGCTGGTCATGATGACTGGTAAAGACAAAAAGGTGCTGAGGTAATCACCTGTATCACATGAGGTGGAACTCATGCAGTTGAAGTCACCTAGACGTGGCCTTGGTTGGGGGTTCAGTATGTTCAGTTGCCACCAAAAAAGCCAAACGGCACTTGCAGAAAATTCCACGGAAGGCTCTATTTCCAAGATCAGCCTCAAACTTTCAAGCGACCGATTTAAGTTTCTGGCGCATGACTTTGCAACATACTGTACTGTACGTAATGCTGCATTAGCCTGAAACACCAGCTTGAGGTGGAAGACCATCTAAACTCGCTGATTCAGGCAGCTGCAGCAGCTATCTCTGTTGCTTGAGAAAGTCCCTCGTCGTGGCTGCATAATTTCAATGACCGGTTCCTCTTCAAGGCACACAGGACAGGGGACCGAAATTTGCCACCGGTCGAGCGCAGGTTTGGCAAGTGGTACATTTGTGGATTGTCAAGACCTGTGTGAGCTTTTTCTGGCAACTACAGGCAGATGCAAGGATGAGACACTGTCCAGAAGTCAACCTCCCAGAAATGCAGGGATGATCTTGTAGAATCAAAGGCTCCCACATCAGTAAGCTGCAGTTGCAACTTTGAACTGGTGCAGCCTGACTCTTGCAATCTACTCCATTTGGCCACAGCACATCGCTTCTTTTTTCGGTCGTCTCCTTCCGCTTTCTCTGTAGACAGGCAAAATGCGTAAATTCAGAATATGAAGTGGCACAAGTGTTTTGTTCAATAGCTGCAGCACAAATGCAGCACCAGCCTCAAACCTGTGTCAATTCAAAGGAGGTCTGAAGCAAATGCAGCGGACCTTCCACAATCTGGTTGTCGTTTGCACCCAAAAAGCGATCAACAGAGTCCACAAATCCCGATCCTGCTATTTCAACTGTACTGAAGGTCTCAAAGTGACCAGAAATTTTTGAGGCTGAAAAACTCAAAGATGGGAGATGGTTGCCCATCGTTTTCTCCACTTACCTTGCAGGGATTTATAAGAAGTACCAAACCTCCAGTTTTTGGCAAAAGCTTCAAGTTTCCTTAAGGTTTGTCTAATGTGTCCGCTCACCAGCCAGTTCGCTTCCTTGGACATGCTAGTTGTTTCCGCTGCCAAGACGAACTGAAACGGCCAAAGTGCTCAAAGAGTCGCTGAAACACCAATGCTGCACGGCCATCCGAAGCTGTGCTTCTTGGCAGCAAGAGTCCTCCTATGCCCGGATCTTTTGTCAAGGCTCTAGTGGGACCAACCCGTCCGCAGCACCGGCATGCTGATAGGCGGAACAGGTCACATGCACAACAAACAGCGTCTGATCCTACAGCTACGAAAAGGGTTTCTGCATGATTCTGCAAACTTGTTTTTTACCTCCCGACAATTTGGGTCGCCTCCTCAACCGAGGTTCAAACCAGTCTCTCCTGATCAAGTGGGGCCTCAGACTTTTCCTTTCCGGCGGCCTCTCAATGAGTTGCATGTGCCGACTTGATATTGGCTGCAGCTGTTTGGACAAGGACTATGAAGTCGTCAAAACTAGGCCAGGGCCGAGTTTGTGGTTCAAAAGGGCATCATCGCCTCAAAAGTCACAACGCCTCCTTAAAGCGAACATTCTTCGTATCACCTTGCATGTTTTGCATGTCCAGCTTGAAGGCTGTGCAAAGCCTTTCTTCGGCCAGTGAAACGACGTCACTGCAGCCACTGTTTCAACGGCCTTGGGCACCTGCACATCTGTGACTGTCCTTCCCACTTGTTGCAGAAGCCACAACTGGTCAGGCCGCAAAGGATCGTTTGACGAGACCCTGGTTTCCTTTGGGCCAGACAAAACCATGGGGTGTATTTCAACAGCTTGGAGGGCTGGCTGACTGGGCCGACTTTATTTGATAATCTCAATCTTACTATTTCTTGCCATCCTTTACTGCAGATACCCTTGCACGATTCTCTGCTTCAACTTTCGTTGGGGGAAGGAAAGTTGACAGCATGGAGCGACAACCCTTGACCATTCCATTCAGCCTATCTGGTGTGTTCGTTCGACCCCAGCTTCATCTCAACTGTGTCTAGAGCCAAGCTTCAGGCACAAAACAAAGATCAATCACTGGAGACAAGGCTCGAGCTCAAATTGTTGATAGGCAATTGACAAGGCTTAGTCAACTTAGTCAATTTACGATGGCAAACAGGTGAACAGATCGATCCCCAAAGCGAACATAGTAGGTTTGAATTCTGCGCCGTATGCTCTATTAACAGGCAATGACTTTTCAGCGTAGTATCAGTATAAGGGGTGTTGTTGTCTTCAGAAACATCTCCGAGACTTATGGAGTTTCGTTAACGGAGCGAGGCCCTAGACTTTTTTTGAAGGACGATATTCAACTTTTGATTGCAACATGTTGCTTCATGATGTCAGTTCGAACCATCCTGAGGGACAAAGTGTAACAATGTCGCAAAAGCTACATTGACATTTTGGGCCTGCCAAGTGGAGATGGTAACATCACCATCCCAAATAACTATAACATAAGGTGCGCCTAGCAACTACCACTATTTCACTACGACCTAGTTTTATCTATGACGAATCTATGACTCGTCTGTGGCACAAGGAAAAAAGCTTGTGTTGCTCAATTGAGTGATACTGCTCGATTGATTTGAAGTGCTGAGGCGGAAAGCTTCGGCCATCGTGAAAGCCGCGAAAAATGGCATTGTCGAAGAGAGCTGCAAAGAGGAAAGTCGGAAACAGAAAATTACAACCTAAACCTATTGCGCACTGACCGCAGGCACAGCTTGCTGAGCATGCTGGGTGAGTCACAATTGTCCTGGCTTCTGGCTTTGTAATTACTCTGACCCTATCGGAGCAAACGTTTGCACTAGGTGATTCCAAATACTTGGCAAAATCTTGGCTTGGAGTTCGCATCAATGTCGGCGTGGTCAGTTCAACCTGAAGGACCACCCCTCGCTTGGCCCTCAGAAAATTCACCTGCAACATCAAGACAGTGTTGGCCGAAGGTGTGGACTTAGGCTGGAAATCTGAAGGGTGAGCTGAAGCTGACCAAGCGGACCAAGCAGACCCCATGAACGATTTGGCAAATGGAAGGCCTCGAAAGGCTTTTGCCGCTTCAGCTGCTTCTGCAGCTCCCGGCGCCACACATCAAATATTTAGCCCGTCCTTGGGTCATGGTTTGATTGAATCAAAGTCGGAACGAACACCAGGGACAGCCAAGGTGTCTCAAATTAGCGCCTGCCATCGCCTGCCATGGTAAAGGCGCCCTGCCAAGAATCGATGCCATCTCAAGGAATGTTTACTGCCCTTTAACCAATTTGAGCCTTCATTTCTTGCTTGGACCGGAGCCGTAAATTCTGCAAACGGAAGCGGCCAGTTCCCCCGATCTCAGCTCGAGCATGTTCGAGCATGGTGATGCTCGTCCTTTTCTTTGGCTGACAAGCTCTGGCAGATCTCTTCGTAGTTCAAGGCTCAAACAAAATCTTTGGTGGGTTATGTTCGCTGCAGGGGGTGCTACGTGATTCCTGTGTTGGCTTCTATTTGCCCAAAATAAACGAGGTGGTTCTGGCTCGCTTTTTTGGTATTTTCAACTTGAGGGGCTCTGCCTGGCTGAAATAGTTGGTACAAACTCTTTGAGGCGAAACAACCTCTCAGCAAAGTACAGTGCATGGTTTTTGCTAGCTCCTAGAGACCTAACATTTGGTCTCATAGACACCTTAGAAATGCACTTCCTCTTTTTACGTAATTTCTGCTGTGCCCCGTCTGTCAGCTCTATCACTTCATTGGGATGATGCGACGCTAGTGGACAGAAGATGTTCATGGCTGACCGTCATCACCGGATCAGAAGATATTCATCTTTGGACCTGACAGGTTTCAGACCTCTATGTTCCGCCAAGCCATTTGGCTCCGGGAGAGTATCATGGGCTCGTCAAGTTGTCGAGGATGTTGGATCAGAACAAGAGCTCTGCAAAGCTCTATGTGAAGGCTCAGATCAAAAGTTTTCATCGTCTAGAGTCTTGTGGAAGAGTTGGCTGTCGAACACCAAGCCAAATTGGAAGTCTATCTTTTGGACCCCTAGCAAGTCACATGGCAACCACCAATACTTGTTCACTGATACCACTAGACTCCGGATCCGGGAAAGTTCCTAGTGGTTGCTGCCCACAAAGGAAGGCCAAATGGCTTCCAAGTGTGCTGATGCAAAACAGAAGCCACAAACGGAGCTCTTGGCACATGCAATCTCAGCACGCAGCTCTTACCCAATGGGGCCTATCGGCTAGAAACTTCCTATTGCTGAAATTCAGCTACTGCCGGATCAACTGTTGCTTCAAAATAGGCACAAATTTGCAGGGATGATTACGGTCATGCCCAAGCACCGTGAAATTGCCACCTGCACGCAAACTTTGATGCCGACTCTGGTGCAACAAGTGGGAGCGCCGTAAGTTTCAGAGGCCTCACGTTTCGGATTTCACAAGCTGTTCCTCAAGCGGATCAGATTTCATGTGGAGTGAACTTAGTGAAATCGGAAGAAAACACTTCTTTCATTTCCAAACCTTAAGATTTTTTCCAAAATAATCGTCACGTCTTCACGTCGTCAACCCTTGTAAGACTGTTAAGACTGTTGAACAGGAAGAGCTCTTGCAAGAAGGGACACCTACGAGCTGCTTACTAGCTGTTTATTTGCCTCACACTATGTTTCCGTGATTCTCCGTGATTCTCCGTGATTCTCCATGGCTCTGTCCCAATTTGCCATGGGCTGCAAACCCGCTTTTTGGAGTCTGAGAAAAGCTCCAAACATCTTTCCTTTGGCGCCACATGGCGCCACATGGCGCCGCATGGCGCCACACATTCCACTTGTCAAGCACTGGAAGCTGAAGTTTGGGGTCGAATCCCAACACCAGCATGAGGGATCGGGAACAAGTCTACAGTCTGCCTGGAGACAAGATGACCTGAGTTTGGATGGTAAGTATCAGCAGTGGACAATCGCAAAGGTGAGAGTGAGAGGGCAAGAAATCTGAACTCTCTTTCTGTACCCAGTGCCAACATGCATGTTGCTCCGTCCGTCGGTTCAGCATTTCAAATCGGAGAGGTCTGACATCAAGTTCTCTCACAGTGCAGCTAAGTGAAAATCCCAGGTTGTCGTAAAGTTCTATAGCTGTAGCTATGCGAAGCTTCATGGTTGGGCATGTCCAAATAAAACGGTCCCAAGAGACCCAACGCTCAACGCCATTAGACTTCCCAACGACTTGCTTGGTGGTTCCCAGGTTGTAGGCATGCTATCGTTGATCCTCACAGAGACGATGATATCAATGTCTGTCAAGTCAAGCAAGCACCAAGCGTGCGAAACCACGTTGAACAACTGGAGCCTGTGACCGGGAAAGCGTTTCTCATTTTGCAAGTTTGTATTAAACGTTGCCTGTGGTTCCCGGCGACCAAATATGATCAAATATGCGTGCATCTTGCAAGCCTTGGGAAAGGGTGGCCAGCGTGTGCTGTTTCCAAGTGGTTCGTAGCCGACCTGCCTCCGAGTATCAAAATCCCTTGGTGGAGGCTTTCATTTCTAACACTTTGGTGGAAAGACTCTGACAGCAGCGCTGGCTTGCACAATTTTGATGGATGCACGCTGCCTCCTTTGACAACTGGCTGTCGGGTGTCAGGCTGTGTCTCCGGATGGTGTAAATGGTGTAGTTCAATTAGTGACTGGCAGGGGATCGGAAGTCTTGTGGATCCAAAATCCAAAGCAAACCAAGATCTTGCAGGAGCATTGTGCGACTGCACGGATCAGTGCTTAGGCATCTTGGGTCGAGGCGTTCGCTATACAAAGTGCTCTGCATGCGATGACTGTTCTGTTGCAAAGCTGTTCCCTTGCTGCCATGAACCATTCCTAACTTGAAACTCATGCCTTGGGCTCAAGTCTCAGTGAAAGAATCTGAAAGCCCTGTGGATCCCCGGAACAAGTTCTCTGTCGGTGCAATCTCATCCTATGCCTTCTCAGTTTCAGAGTCTGGAGTGCAAAGTTTGGCCACGCAGGAAGCAATGGGGCAGCAGGGGACTTTGTACATAGACCTGAATCACAAGTGAAGGCTTTGGCTGGCACTAGGCGCACTAGGCCACTGAACGAATGCACGTTCTCACTGGCAGGACTCACACATGCTTGGCGGAAGTTACAACATCCCAACAATTTACAATGTTGGAGGCTCTTGGCCTCTCGCCGCCTTCAACTTCATTCATGGCGCGTTGGTGTACAGGTGAGATACTGGACAGAAAGGGAAGTTTCATGTGACCCAGCAGGGTGACAATACCTATGCGCATAGCAGCTCAGGTAGTCAGGTATCTTCCGGATCTATTGAATTGAGAATCTCGGTGTCAAAATAACGACCTAATGAGAAATGGGGTTCTCCTTCAGGTGACAATTCTGGACACGAATGCTCTAGGAGTCCTAAGGTTTTACAGGCAGACTGCTTTGAAAAGCGTCCAGACTGCTCTGAAAAGCGTGCATTGCGAACCGCTCATGTGGAGCGCACTTGCCATGTTCGAAACGACCTAAAGGTGGCGCAGCTACTTACCTTCTTCGAGTTACAGCCTCTGTGGCCGCAGTCCATCGGCTACCCGCTCTCCCGAAAGGACCAGCTTGCGCCCTTCAATAAAATCAACGGCTTCATCTTGCAGATTCTGGCGAGCTCGACATGGCTTTCAAGTTGCCTTGGCAGATCAACCCAAACATTGCCTGAATTCAGACACGTCTACTTGGTGGGAGACCTGCCTGCACCTGAAAGAGCACTGTGCGAATGGACTCTGACAGAATGAGAACATCATGCTGCACTGCAAGCAGTAGGAGTATAGGAGTCTAGGTTCAACATCACTCCCAAATCCAACAAATGCCATACGGTCCACCGGTCATCCATCCACTTTTCATCGTGCATCACATCTACATGGATGACATGGTATGCGGGCATTGGTTTCGTGATCCATCTATCCGTCTTGCTACGCAAACCAGAGACGACAATGACACTGGAGTCACTGGAGCATTTGTCAATGTTAGCAAGTTTCAACTACAATCTTCCGACTTGCAGTTGCTGAGTTTCAAGTCCACATCAGCTGTTTCCTCAGTTGCTGCAGGATTGCCAGACACGTCGAATTAATCGTTGGCAGGCTTTGCAAGCAGCATCCTGGATACTTTGTTTCTGAATGCCAGGCGTAGTTTCAATCTTTGGCATCCTAGCAGTTGCGTTTTCGGACCAATGGTCTTGCCTTTGAATGTTGATGCTGCAATCCTCATGTTTAACCAGGAAGGAAAAGGGTCTTATTTGTAGAGGCCGAAATGTCCAAAAGGAAGGGATTTGCTACAGAGAGACTGACACAGTTGCTTTCCAAATCATTTAATTCCGTCTTGCAAACGGGGCGTGATTCAAAGGCAGAATCGGCACCGGATCAAGTTCCCTTGATGACCCGCACAAATCAGCATCCAGAACAAGGACTAGGCACGCAAATCTGACAAATGGCAATGTTTTTTCTCCATTTTCACAAGACATCCAGTTTGGGCTGTCCTGTCGAAGGATAAAACAGACATTTTTTGTGGTAAAACCCAAAAATTGCTGCAGCGAGCATTGAAAAGATCAGTTATATCAAGGACACAACCACCTGTGGGACTTTGTCGGACTTCTGATAAGTGCTATGTCATTTGTCGCAATTTTTGCGTAACAAATTTGATAAATTTAAGCCATCGATTCGACTCATTCCTCTCAGCATCTCAAAAGGGAGTAACCTTACGACGAGGTGGCACAAATGGCCGTGTCTCCGGCCTCAAAACTTTGGTTTGCAATCCGTGTTGGAAATTCATGGGAGCATGGCAAGAAGGTTCAGGTGATGTCCTTAACAATACAGTCGCCCGCCTTGACTCTTTCAATCACTCAAAGCAACTTTGCACATGTGGATATATCGCAAAAAAAAACTGGCAAAGTCCTCAACAGGGTCGGATGAAATTTCGCAATTCTATTCCTGCCAAACCTGAATGAACAATCAATGTTTCATCAACCACTGCAGAAATCAACTGAACCTAAATCTGGCACTCTTTGAATATAAATCAAAGTTATATAAACACACGGCTGGGAATCCTTGAAACATAAAAAGCATCCGCAACACATCGACCCGTGCCGCATGAATCCAATTGACAAAGTTTTCACCCAGTCCTTAAGGTCCCAGAAGGTGCACTTTGGTTGGAACCCAATGGATGCATCCTAGCGGTCCTAGCACGTCCTGCCAGTTCCGGTCTGCGATGAGATCGTCAGGCTGCACCGGCGAAGTTTTGTGTGGATCTGGTTCCACGATCAGTTTGCAAGCAGGGTCCTGCACTGCGATTGGAAAACAGGTGGTTATTGAATGGTTGTTTTCGAATGCTTTCCAACTGAAAAGTGGAAGAACGGTTACAGTATCTTTGGCAAGCGTTCGAATCATTCGAAGATTGGAAAATGACAATTCAACCATCCCAAAGACTCACCTTTTTCCCCACATTTTTTGTATAATCGAAATCAAATCTGGTGGCCCTGTGAACCTTTTTGCCTCGGTCCTTTTAAAACCTAAAGCTGTGGTGACCACTTCCGGGATCAACCCACAAGATCGCCGATCATAGTCAAATCTGACCACTCTTCGTACCCACGGCAAAGTCCCACAGCAACCATCACAAGCGAAAGCAAGGAATGCTAGGAAAAGGGGAAAAAAACGCAAATGGTGAAGGATATAACTGCACTTGCTGTGGTCGGAAGTCGCCAGCTCTCTGAATTGAGTTCGTTGCTGAATCGATTTGGGATGATTCAATTTGAACCAAAAAACTATTTGAGCCTGGATGTGAGCAAAAAGAAAAAATTTCAAGTGCAAAATGTCAAAGCAAATTCCTTCAACCCCCCCCGTAACAATCAAAACGTACTGTCTACGAACTTCACATTGACTGGTTGAGTGGTTTTTTCTATAAGGATTGCACTGGTTGACTAGGAAAACGATCTACGCTTTCACAATGAGAAATTGAAAATTTACATGTTGTTGTCATCAATCTTGTGGGACATTACATCATGAAATTGGAACGCATCGTGGTTTCCACACCCGCAAACCTCAACATTGATTGAAACTGTTATTTTTCACTGATCCAAAAACGTCTCAGGCAATCATTTCTCAATTTGCGCGTGTTGCCCATGACATGCAAACTGAAGCAACAACTTCAAAATATGCTATTGGAGTGCATCTCAGGAGGCGCAAGTATCTTGCACCCTGCCTTGACACAACCGTCAGCTAGTGTCAAAATATCAAAAATAAATTGTTATGAAACATCTACAAATTCAACTACGGAAAATGGCTAGAGGAGATCCAAATTATCCTGCTCCCTGCCAACCGTTTTGGCTAAAGGAGATCCACGTTACCCTTCTCCCTGCCATTTTTGAAAGCATGGGTGCCAAGTTAGCGCAGCTGTCTAAACTGGCACAAAAAAAAATGAAAATGCGAAACTGCTCAATCAACTTCCATCACTGCCGTCATCCCGAAGGCCATAGTGAATCAGCATCCAAAGTTCGGCATCTGAATACTCGCTCCTCTCTTCGGTATACAAATATCGGATTCTTCTTCGAAACTCTGTCTCCACCACTTCACTGAATCACTTGAATTATCTCTCAGGAGTCATGCCAAGGCAAAGTGGCATCAGCTGGTCGGCCGGTGTATTAATCCACATGCTGTTGCAAACGCTGGACGAATTCATGTGTCATCTGTGCATGTCGAGTCTTATTTTGGGAAGGAGTTGTCTATGATAGTTCGGAAAATGTTCGTACAGGTATAATACTAATATCCACCAAAACCCTCCCATCTATAATCCGAGATACCAAGGAGAGCAGGGTAAAACGGGATATATTAAATCCGTATCCGAGGGCGGCATATTAAAACGCGTCCTACGCTTTTATACTTGTATACATCCAATTTTTTACAAGTATCCAAAAATTTTCAAAAAAAACAAACAAACCAAAACACCAAATCAAAAACCACGGGTGACATCAGGACAAGTGTGAACTGCCGTTTCGTTTTGCGTTTGTTTCCGAGTGATCGCCGAACACAATTCGATATTAGTTTTTTTTCCTCGCCTGATTTGTTAAACACGAGTTGGTGTTCCCAAGACCTTCCGTTCGGATGTCTGCTACACCACTTTGTTTCCGGGGTGTTTTCCGAGCAGCATCTCAATCCCGGGTCTGGGTGAGTGGGGTACTTTTGACCTCCAACCCTTATTGATCCACTGATACTGCATATATATAAAGGAATCATCTTTCCATCCTTATATAATAATACTCCGTAGGATTTCAGATATCTAAAAACCGAAGTTGGATTCCAACTTTGAACTTTGAACAGACCAAATCCAGAGTTTTCCAATGCGAAGCTTTTCATCGATCAGAAAACCAAAACCTCGTTTCTGATTTAGAAATAGAAAACAGGTTTCAGATTGTTTGAGTTCAGTCATAACTTCCGAGTTACAAAGTAACTAAATCTGAACCCAAGCAACCTTGCACACAGACACCGGTGTACCAAACCAGATGTTTATCACTCATCAGCGGATGAGAAAATAAAACCGAGAAGATTTAGACGCGCTACGCCGCTCAGATAAAAACAAGTACCAACCAATACGCTATCGCAACAAGTCGCGAGTGCGTACAGGTATAGTACTAATATCCACCCAAAACCCTCCCATCTATAATCCGAGATACCAGGGAGAGCAGGGTAAAACGGGATATATTAAATCCGTATCCGAGGGCGGCATATTAAAACGCGTCCTACGCTTTTATACTTGTATACATCCAATTTTTTACAAGTATCCAAAAATTTTCCAAAAAAAACAAACAAACCAAAACACCAAATCAAAAACCACAGGTGACATTACATCAGGACAAGTGTGAACTGCCGTTTCGTTTTGCATTTGTTTCGGAACTGCCGTTTCGTTTTGCGTTTGTTTCCGAGTGATCGCCGAACACAATTCGATATGTTTTTTTCCTCGCCTGATTTGTTAAACACGGGTTGGTGTTCCCAAGACCTTCCATTCGGATGTCTGCTACACCACTTTGTTTCCGGGGTGTTTTCCGAGCAGCATCTCAATCCCCTTGCAAACGAGGATTCACCACGGATCTATTTTCTTCTTCTTGTTGGCTCCTTTCGGTTTTGGGTTTGAAATCTTTCGTTTCTTTTCCCTAGCCAACTCCTCGTAAAACTCCTGTGCCTTGTGCATGAGGCTGTCCAAGACCAACAATTTTGTGTCACCGCCAACAAACTGTATACGTTTGTCTGAAGGAAAAGAGTCAAATTTTTGATTTGTCAGATCGTCTGCTAGCTGATTCAAATCCCTGGGGGCCCACTGCAAGTTCAACTCGCAAACCCTTGTACGCAACGTCTCCGACAGTTCCATTATTAAAATGGTAAGAGGATACTTCGTGCTCATCCATTTGCTGACTGCATAGGCATTGGAGAGATTGTCTGTACTCCCCTTCACCCAACATTTTCCTCTTCCACCAGAAGGCAATCGCTTTGCCCATAGTCTAACCGCTGTGAGTGTTGCCAACATCTCCAGCGCCGCTATGACCCTCTTCGGATCTTTCCTAATGAACAACTATGGTGCCCATGCTTCCTCAAATTCTTCTGAAAACCATTTTCCTATCTTTCCATCTGAAGTTTGTAGAAAACCTCCGACCCAGGCCCCCTTCTCAGTTGCTTTCGCATCAGTTTAGAAAATCACATGATGATTCGTACCCCTTTTCAAAGGAGGCGGCGCCTGCAAGCTTCCCCCTTCTGCTGTTCTCTCTGCAAGAAACCAAAGTATGGTCCTCAACATTGTTGGAATCCTAAGCAATCCGGTTTTGTTCCTTATGCAGCTGTCCAAGAATATAGACTATAGAGGTCCAAGAAAAGGTCTCTCCCAGGTCAAAGCATTTGCGGCAAATCCAAGCCGTCCCAAGCCTTGCTCCATCTCCTTGGCCGTGACTCGACCGGTGGAGGCTAACCTGCGTGTCCAACCCTCCATCCAAGCAGCGCTCTTTGGAGAAAGCCCCAAACGCATCGTGGTGTTGTCTGTGTATAGGCCAATCCACTCCACTTTCAATCCACCCCGTTGTTTGGCCCACTTGAAGGGGAAGCCAAGAGTGGATAAAAACAAGAACGAAAGGACTGTGCCAGGTCTGCCACGTAATCCTGCGCCCAAGGATCCGAAGATGAGCATCTCTATAGGCATCTCTGGGCCCAAAAGCTCATGTACCAATCGAATACCTGCGCCAGCAATTCTGCCCCACCAATTGCTTGCTGAAGCTACTCCGAAAGTTGAAGGTCTTGTGGAAAAGCTTACTTTAGATCAAGCCAAACAACGCTTTGGCGACAGGATCGCTATTTCTTCACTGGCAGTGCTTGTTGAGGAAGCTCATGGAAATAAGAGGAGGGTGATCCATGACGCCACCCATGGGACGAAGATCAACAATAGGATCAAATGCCGTGACAAACAAAGAAGTCCGGGAGCTAGAGAGAAGAGATACTTGCTATCTTATTACAAGTCTCGAGGCGATGTAGTCTTTAGCCTTGTTGGGGATATCAGCAAAGCTCATCGACGCTTCCTTCACGATCCCTCTGAACATGGCTTACTGGCGTGCAGGGTTCGAAGCTCAGACAAGCACATCTATATCAACAAAGTAGGACTGCAGCATTCATCTTCAAATTGTCGTCGTACAAAGTCTTTATGGTCGCCCACTGACTCATAGTTATCCCTCCATACCTCAGAGTTCATATAGGGATCATCTTCCAGTTTCCAAGATGTCTGCTCCTCATACATGTGCGGCGTCCTCCGCAAGGGTTTTATGACCCCTACCCTACCAGAAAACCTTTCTCTCCTTCAAGCAAGAACTTGTGATTGGGGTCACCTGCTCTGTCCAGCAATGCTTCCATGAGCTGAGGCGAAAAGGTTGCTCGCTGCAACATCTATCAACCCTTGTGCATTGTACCCCTCTTTCTCGAGGCAGTTGCTCCAAAAATCCACCAGCTGCTGTTTGACCGTTTCATTCTTCACCAGTATGCACCCTTCTTCGCCCTTTGCTGCCATCTCAAAACACATTCTATCCAAGCTCTGTAAACCTCACAATGTGGCAATATGATATCCATGGAGCCCTTCCGCAAGTTTTCCCAGAAGGGATCTTTGTTCCATATCCTCTTCTCCAAATCCCATCTGCCTGGTGATGCCAGGCCACATCCATCATGAAACATGCGTACCTTGCCCGGTACCTCGCACTTTCTTGCTTCTCTTTCTCCCCCATGAACTTTCCAACCTTCCGCAGGGGTTGTAGGATCTCTTCTTTCAAATCTTTCGGCACCTCTGTTGTCACTCCATCGCATTTCTTGTTCCCCTCACCGCAGGCTGTAATGGAGTGCCCGTGTTGTCCAAAAAGTCAAAATTTTATTTGCAACCCACTTGCAAAATTGTTCTGCTCCAGTTGTTGTAAAACGTCCGTCATGTTGTCCTATAAGCCCCACTGTCGCTTGCCGCTTGGGCAGGGGTAGTAACCCTGACTGTCAAAAACATGGCTCCCCCACCTTGAATTGCTCCGCATCCACTTCTATGTTCTTCAGCAGGAGGCGCGTCGGCTTCAAATAATCTGTTCCAAAATCTTGTTGATAGAAAGCACATGTTTGAAAGTCACCAGGTTCAACTAGCTCTCGAAAAAAAGGCCATTGCCACTTGCTCGCAGGTCTCAGTCCCTCAAACGGCCTTGTTGTCTTGCTCCAAGATCCTCTGGATTCTCAAAAATCACTATCGTGTACGTTTTCCGCACAGCTTTGCAAACCTTCTATCAAAAATTGTCATAACTCCCCAGTTGGCCTTCTTCCTCTCTGTCCAAGTCAGTCTAGGCAGCCCACGTAAATGCACAAATGTACGCACAGGTCTGGGTCCGGTCCCCGTCTGTTTGAGAAGGTTGCACGCGTGAAAGTTGAACACGGTGGACTCATGATGATTGCAGCATACACTCCAGCCTTTATCTTGTTTAAGAATGACTGTTGAACTGCACCTTTTGTTCAAGTCCAAATGCGGCCGCACCTTGTCCACCAGGAAGGATCCGAAGACTAAAACGAACAGTGCCCTTCACCTTCAGAAGGCTTGAAGGGGGGCTTCAAGGGGGGGCTTCAAGGGGGACTTCAAGCCCTTCTCAAGGGGGCTTCAAGGGGGCTTGAAGGAGGCTTCACCTTTGTGAAGCCTTCAAGGGCTTGAAGGGGGCTTCAAGGGGGCTTGAGA
>Ga0126342_10001387_pt1 | contig 33820 bp, 30 predicted proteins | sample Cyp1metagenome_FD_92528 | JGI IMG/M metagenome (GOLD analysis project Ga0126342, IMG submission 92528) | Coral microbial communities from Lord Howe Island, Old Settlement Bay, Australia - Cyphastrea 1 metagenome | ecosystem: Host-associated > Invertebrates > Cnidaria > Coral ...
CAATCCCTCAAAACCGATTCTAGTTGTCAAAATGTTCAAAGGTATGAGGCCACTGCTCCGGACCACACGAGCTGCTCCACGGGAGCAGCAGGGACGTTGCTGAGCCAGCACTGCGGTGAGCCACGTGCATGTTGAACGGACAGAGGAGTTGGACATTTTTCTGAGTTTTTCTTCTCTTGGAAGAGTACCTGAGCTCAGAACTACTGACCCTTTTTCCCAGCCATCAACCTGTCGGGACGTATGGGATGAAGAGCTGCAAATGTTGTCCTCAGAATCTGTTTGCCCTTCCAGTTTCCAGCCCTGCCAGCCCTGCACCATCTGCACCATCTGCACCTGCTCATTCTTGCTCCAGCCATACCATCGGTCCAATGAGTTCCATGCAGCCTGGTCTCAACTCAACACACACAAGCTGCATATGCAAGATGCTTCAATTCCAACATGCAAAAGTGTTTACGCATGTTTACGCTCCGAAGCTGTGAGCGCAAAACTGTACACAGTTGCCTTTCTCATTTCTGTACAGGCATAGTTGGCAGCTAGCAGATTTGCCTTCCGCCATCATTCTACGAAAAAAACAGAGGTGTATGGAGCCGCCCAGGCTTCCGCTAAGCCGGGAAGATTCTCACGGATCCACCTAGCCATGCTAAGCCTGCCCTTTGACACAAGTCGCAAAGGCCCAATCTTCACTCGGCGGAAGGCCTTCCTTGTAGCGACCATAATTGAGACGTTCCCCGCCAAATACCTGGGACTCTCTGTCACTATGACTTGATTGCAATTCTGCAGCACATGTCTTGATGTGAAACCGAAAAACTCATGCGCCGGACATTGAGATTCTTGGCATTGCGAAAAGGCCATGGTACATCAATCTGAAAATCTTTCCACCCAAAACCCTCCAGAAGCTTTTGAAGAGTTTCTGCAGTGAAAGTGCCAGGCCTGAAACGGTATCAATGTGCCAAATGTTCATTTTGGATTCAGATGCGCAAATGAAGCGAACCGCTCAAGGATACCAGGGAATCTCAAGTTGCCAAGCCGTGCCTCTGGGGCCCAATGGCATAGTTTATGATGGCGATTGAGCCAGGCGCTGCCAACTGCGAGACCTACACATTACTCAAGGTACTCGAATGGGTCTGCAAAGGGTGGCAACATGCGACAACTGCAACTGCCTCATGAAGAAAGGACCCTGCTGAGTCTTCCAAAAAGTCCAACACGCCCTCAATGAGGAAAGCAGATGGGGCCTCGCTGACAGGGCCCAGATTCAAAACGCACTGCGTCATTGCATTACGATGATCCATAACGCGATACAAGGCGATATTCTTATTATCATTGTTATTATTATTATTATCATGTTTATTATTATTATTACAGTATTATTATTAACATCTGTCAAGCAAGCTCTGTTTCATTCTGCGTCCGGTCCTGAACTTCGAAGCCTGCTTCTGAGAGTTTTTCGGTAAGCATTCCTGCACAGCAAGGACCATGGAAGATGTGGAGAGCTTTATAGATTACAAATTGCGAGTAATTATCCGGTTAGGCCTATTGGGAATCTGTAAGAAAATTCATGAACTTTGAACATAATGAATGCGGCACCCAGCCTGCTGTGCAAAAATCTGCCGACACGTTCACAACAGGACATAGTGGCGTGGCTGCATTATGAGAAAAGAACGCACTTTTAACTGCGTTCCTCAGCGCCACTCAGCAACCATGAAAGTCATGAAGTATCAGAAGAAGCCTTTCCATGTTGAAGTTGAAGTCCGACATATTTTACAAAAGGAAATCTTATTATTAGACGTTCTTCTGAAGTATGATCAGATGTAATTTTGACCATATGTCTACGTGATGTGTAGGGTCATCCGTCGCCGCAATTCGAGAGCACTTTTGGAAAAACAGGGCCGGGGAAAAGCACGCCAGACTGTAGCTAGAGCGTCATTTTGCAAGAAAATGTGTCAACCACGGTGGAAAGAGCTTGATTCGCAAGAAAGATCTCGGAATGGCAGGGAAACGTCCACAGTGGAACTGTGGTTCGCAAAGTTGCCCGATTTGGTGCAACCCTCGTGCTCTGAGAATGCAACTGGAGGTGTCAAATTGCAATTTGGCAGAGCAAGTGGAGGCTTCTGAACTCATTGCAGCGCGAAGAAATAGCTCGATGCTCAGAGCAGAGGTCGAGGAAATGGCCGAGGGAACTGGTGGTTTCAAGGGCCATCCGTTGGATTCCACAGTACAGGGTACGATGATTTGGCTGGGCACAGCTGAGAACGGTGCTGTACGATGGGTAAACATGATGGATATGTGAACGGTAGGATAGGTAGATGTACGTGCGGGTGTACAGGTACATTGGCAGGAATCTGTCAAATTCATTCAAATTCTAGAAGTCACATGAGCCGTTTCAAAACCCTGTTGACCTTCCTGTCTGCTTTGGCTTTGGCCCACCCCTCTGGTTTATGCCGTTATACCGATACCCTTTTGCAAAGACTTCCTCCGCTATTCGGTTTTTGGCTCATGTAAGCTCTCGAGTTTGCGCAGTCTTTCGTCGGAGGTTTGGGGAACCTGTCTCGAGTTGAGCTGTCACTTTCGCACTGCAAATGAAATTGGCGAACAATCAAACAATATCAAACAGACTTGATGATGCATAACTTGGATAACTAAGAAAAGATTGATAGCAACGTGAATCACCAGGAACAAACTGAATATGAAAGAGCCGAGCTGTGTGATATGGTTGCACCACGCGAGTGATAGAAGATGAGCGGTGATAGGTAGTAGATCATCAGATGCCACTCACTGACACAAGATTGGAAGACATTCAGTTCTGAAATGGAAGACATCCAGTTCCAATGAGACAGTTCTAAATATATTGTACATCATTATACTGTATAACTGTACTGTGTACAGTAACAATCAGTAACATGCATATGGAGAGCTGACACACAGAGTGCCCCAACTCCCGCCCCCAGCTAGATATGCTAGTTGTATGCCAGTTGAGCAATTAAGCTGCACACACTTCGGCAGTGTCCACCTCATAGGAAGCCTTGAAGCGCTCGTAGGCGGTCAGTCGAAAGGGCCGAGTATCAACTCCTGCGCCCAGATTCACCATCTGTGGCACGGCAACTTCGCTCAAGATATCATCGATGAACTTGGTGCGAACCACTGTCCACACCTGAGTGATCAAGGTGAAAGTTGTCCAAAGTTGTCCAAAGTGGCCCAAACATGGCAAGCACTTGCGAACATCTAGAAATTCTGAAGGCTCCAACAACGGACACCGGATATGACTCTGATATGACCTACTTACTGATATGATCTGATATGTGTGCCAATGTGCCTTGTAACGGGCAGCCAAACCACCTGAGATGAGCACCTTGTGAAACTCAGGCCAATTTTTGAAACCAAACTGGCTTCCAGCTTCTCCCAAGCGATCAGACATTCCTAGCCCATCTCCAGAAAGAGCTTTGGCGTAGGGATCAACGAACAAAGCATCCTGCAAAAATTGCAAAAGAATTCTCCGTTTCACGCCCCTACCAGCTCTACCAGCACTTGATTTGTATGTTTGCATCGCCATCTTCACTTGTTAAACTTTTTGCTGCCACTTGCCATCTACCAATATTAAGACTCTTGTTATTTCTTGTTATTTCTACATCTTTTTAGAATGTTTCCCCGTTTTTCTGACTTCTCTTTCCGTGTTTTCACTCTAAAGATTCTGAAGGCGTCTTCAGCTCCTCGCGTTCGCTTTCTAGGGCCCGCTCTGCAGCAACCATGAAGGCTGTCTGCCCCACCACGCTAACCTGGCGTGGCTCAAAAAGTTTTTTAAATAGAAATCAGTGTCAAATCACGGAAACCAGTTATATAGTCCGGTCATCATTTGATGTCACAATTATGTGCGTGCATGATATATAGTGCAATATGTGCATGGTTTCTTGGTGAAGTCATCCCCCGGAAGCGGCTGGTAGCCTCGGCATTTTCACCCAGGAGGCGCATGACCTGCTTTTCATTGCTCAATCAGACGGTTCCACATTTCCAACATTTTCCAGCTGGATCACAAGAGAACTCCCTGGAATCCTGGCCTCATCCAAATTCGTCACAGCCATGAGCTATGGCACGTCTTGTGGGTCAATCGATTGAGCACATTTGAGCACTGTGGCCACAGGCAACGGCCACAGAGTTTTGCAAAAGGTTCTGCTCAAGTTTGGACCGGTACGCAGCAGGAAGAAGAAGAAGAAGACGAAGAAGAAGAAGACTTGAAGAAGAAGGACGAAGCAAACACCTCTCTGGTTTAATGGCCCTGGCCTTGTCCTTTCCCTTCTTGCTTTTGCCCTTGCCTTTGCCTCGCGCTTTGACACAACAAGACCGCCAGGTGCATCAGTGTGCAGGCAGCCTAGAGAAAATGTGAGTCTGAAAAGCACCCGACGCTTTTTCAAGTGCAAGTCTTGCAGTTGATCTGTGCGAAAAAAAATCCAAGCATTCCAAGCTTAAGTGCAGTATTGGGCCTTTGCTGGCTGGTGAAGACCAATAGTTTTCATCGAATGATCTGACACTTCCTGCATCTCTGGGCATACATTTTCGCAAGGTGGATTCCAAAAGCGCCAAAGTTGACCACTGCCCAACGGCTCGGCACAGCTTGCTACCTCTCCACTCGTTGCTCCACGAGTCATTGCCCTGGAAAATGAATGGAAACTGTGAGTTGGCTGCGTTTTCATGTGTCATAACATGTCCAAACATTTACAGTTCGCTCTCTGCCCACCTTCCCTTGCCTGGAAGCCTCGAAGTCATGGCCTTCCCAGTTGGACTATGGCAAATGCAGCTCTAATCAAACGATTGGCACTTGAAGAGATCCCAAAGGAACCCAAAGCAATCCTAATCTTTGCAGTATCTGCAGTTGTATTCTGCACCTTCCGAAGCCCGCCAATCTGCTCGCAATCGACCATCACTGGTGAGTTCAGCAGCGATGCCAGCGTATGGCATTTTAGCAGTTAGGCTAGCGCATCTTCCACCAGAACTAGGCACCACATGAGCTTGTGGCTGGTCCCAAGCCTCAGTGACACGTTGCTTTTGGATTAAAAGAAGAATTTACACACCCAAAAAAGAAACGACACCAGCAAAATATGATTCATACTCATGTACACTGGCAGGTTTGCACCTCTAATATTTACATTTAGAAAGGCAGAGGGAGAGGGGGAGAGAGAGAGAGAGAGAGAGAAAGGAAAATATATATATATGTTTGTATATATATATATATGATGGTTGATCAAAATTCATTCATCCGGGAACGGCCATTCTTCGCGAACAATTTGTTTTCAGGAATCTTTCGCGAACTCCATGCTTATATTTCGCGGAACCCATGTTGCGCACACCTCCTCTTATGGAGATTCACTCATCATCTGCTAGATCACACCAAATTATCACGGATAACTTCTTCATAGCCTTGCAAACATGCAGCTAGCATCACGGCCTCCCCTTCTCAGGACAGGTTGCTGCTGATTAAGCAATTTTTTTGGCAAGGCTTACTGGGCCACCCCCTTCAAAATGCACCTTGACGTCCGCCCACTCCTCTGCAAAACTTTCAGGGAACTTTCACGAAAACTGCATTACCCGCAGGCCCAGCCATCAGCAGGCGGCGCATCAGAGGAAAAGCAAACACCAGGGGCGTTGGTGTTTGGTCCTCGCAGAGCCTCACTTTTGGAAGCTTGGCTGCTGCATTTGGAACTTGTTTCTTGAGACTTCAGAAAGCAACGTTATCAGTACCAGCGGCAGGTGCAAGGATCTGCCTCAAGACCATGTTGTTTGGCTGTGGCGAAGCCTCACCCTCGGAAGCTTGGTTGCTACCTATGAAGGGAAAAGCAAATGTGCGGTACCATTCTCTTGCCGGACCCCCGGGCGGCCCGGGCGGCAGGAGTTGGTAGCCCTTAACAAGCTGTAATCCGCACAACGATAATGATTCATAATAATGTCCAATTTTCGCAAAAGTTTCGCGAATAAAAAAAACTTGCGCGAACTCGAAAAGTAACTTTCGCGCGAGGCTTTCCAACAGAACACGCACGGCTTTCGCAATTAAAACTCCTTACAAGGACCTTTAGATAGATTACCATATATATATATACATATGTGTGTGCGTATGTGCGTGTAAGTGTATGTATGTATGTATGTATGTATGTATGTATGTATGTATGTATGTATGTATGTATGTATGTATGTATGTATGTATGTATATGTGTATGTGTATGTATATGTATGTGTATGTGTATGTGTATGTGTATGTGTATGTATATGTATATGTATATGTATATGTATATGTATATATATATGTGTGTGTGTATGTATATGTATATATATATGTATGTATATATATATATATATGTGTGTGTATATATAATATATATTATATGTTTGTATATATAATATATATATATATATGTGTGTGTGTATATATATATATAATATGTGTATATATATATACATGTGTGTGTATGTGTGTGTGTGTGCACTCGCTCGCCCACTCAGTCACTCACAAATGTCTGCCCTTTACATAAACGCCAATGGCTGCAAAGCGATTTCCGAAGTTCTGACACAACTGGGAGCCACACGTGACTGTCATAGTTGTCATAGTTGGCTGAGCTGAAGATATCCTGGCCAAGCCAGACACCCACCCTTTTGGCCGGATAGTATGCGTTGAACTTTTCTGGCAAAATGCGAAGATATGCAAAGCATGCCCTGTCATTTGGCCAAGGCGCTGGATTCTTTGCCCAGTCATCGTCGGGCTCAGAAACTTTGTAGTCAACTCTGCGGCTGTAATCTTTGTCAAAAGCTTGTGATGTTTGTGGACGCCTGGAGTGCCGAAAATCACCTTAGATGTGACTGTAGCTGCTGTAGCTGACTCAAGGGAGTCAGGGGCCAAAAGATTCACGCCAAGGGAGTCCATGGGCTCAGGGCTAAACTTTGTGTCCTGTCATTCCTGGACATAGTTCCCAGGCGGCCGTCGCTGGTGAGTTCGGCTATCACACCACCACATCCTTAAACTCCAAAGGGGCTACCAGGAATGATTCAACGTGACCCGGCCACAGTACCTCACATAGCAAGATTTCATCACATGCTCGGAATCGAACCTCCAACCTTTCGCTCTGGCTCAGGGGCAGCCTCGCCAGCAAAAGCAACATGATAATACAGTAATTGTGCAAGTGTTCAAAGGATCTCAGAGGGAAAGTCAAGTCATCTTGAGCCACATTGATGCGCCTTTCCGCTCCATCCATCTTTGCCAGCATGGCTTTTGCTGCCCTTGCCACCCTTGCCCTTGCCAGACTTATAGCCACCTGTGGATCTTTGAAAGTCCTGCACCCAAGTATGGATACGACTAAGATCATAACATCCATGCTAAATCTTCAATGCTTCAAAGGTCCTTTCGTGCTTTTAGGAAAGTCCCCACTCAGACTTGGAAGTATTTAAGATACAGCATGCACGTGTTCCTCCTGGTGTGCTCGAAGAGTTCCGGGCCGCTCAAAGCTCTGGATGGGAGGGGAGCTGGAAAAGCCTGCAGGATGTTTCTGGATGTTTCTGATGTTTCAGGTAAGTTGTCAAGTTGAAGTAACCCGGAACGAGCCGACATGCTGACATGCAACCTCCGTAGCTGGACAGCTGTGGATCCTGCAGCCAGAGGCAGCACAGAGCTGGCCACAACAAGCACGCGAAATGCAAGGCTTAAGCGGCTTAAGCGGCTTAAGCTGGCTAAGCTACAGCAACTCCATCGCACATGGCCTGGTGCGCGGCACCTGCGAAGCCTAGGTATTGGTGGTACTGCGTCTATCACTGATCACAGAATACTCAATTGGCTGAGCACTCTGTGGCTTTAAAAATCTTTGAAATGCGTTCGCCACAGGTTGGGACCACCATAGTCAGGTGAGAGGCCTAACCCCTTTGAGTGCCAAGGGTCCATGGCCTTGGTTGCTACTTCAGGTGGCAAACAGGCATCATGTTCCCAGGGAAGAAAGCATTAGTAGCATTCAAAAATGTGATGAAACGCATGCAAGCAAACTTCAGGCATGATGTGAAACGGTTTGGCTTTCTTGGTAATCTGAACAGGCCATGCCCACATCACCTCAGCATCTTGCCCTTCAAGCTACATGGCCAGTGCATCATGCAGCTTCTGGACCATGGCCATGGAAACAGGGACACATACGTCACATGCGTTGTGAGGAGTGCGCAGCATGCATCACATTGTATTCAAAGATGAAATTGTCTAAGGCCATGGGCCTTGCAAAGTGTCCAGTCACAAGCCATGCTTTTCAATTGGAGCTATTAAAGAGTATTGAAGATTATTAAAGCAGTGGGCGATTGCTGCTTCAAAAGACTCTATGGGACTTGCAAAAATACGTGTTCCATGCAGGTGAGGTGAGCAGAGAGCGAATGACGTCAATTGGCTTGGTGTGGTTTGGTCATGTTCATAAACAGGTGAGCAAAACTCTGGATCGCATAGGCTGACAGATTCTGATGATCATCACATTCACTGCATCTTTTTTCACTTCTTTTGCCACCTCCTCGCTTTGGAGCCTGACTCTTTGGGCCCAGCTTGGTAGCCTGATGTCCATTCGAAACACCCTAGCTTCCCCGGAAATCCACCATGAAAGCAGCTGCTGTTGGCCTCCTTGCGATGAAGTTGGGGCAGAATCTGCTGCATCGGGCTTTGCCTTCAGCACCATCAAGGTGTTCGATTATGTTCCCTTTATTTTCCCATATTTTCCCTTTATTTCTCTAGACTCCAACGCCCCGAAACTCGATCAAAGGCACAGGCACTGAAAGGCACATTTCTGTCTTGGGCTTCTGACTGACAGGGTCCTATCAAATACTGCCACCGCTGCTGCAGCCACCACGTCACCTTAGACTCAAGAGCCCAGATGCGAAACAGGAGGCATGCCATTGCCACCCATTGCCATTGAAGAAATTGGTAAAAGGATGTAAAAGGAAGGGAAGAAAAGGAACAAGTTGGACAACCGTAGGCTCTGGCATGCTTTGACATCTTTCGCTGAGACACCAAGGAAGGGTAAATCTCTTCGCTCAGTGCGCATTCCTGGTGGATATTTGTTCAAAGGCAGATCTTCCTCCTCAGCGGGCGAGTTGCTCAGCCAAGGCGGTTTCAGCTATGACAAACCCAAAAGCCAACGGATGTGGAAACGAAGAGCAATTTCCAAACAGCCAGTTCCAATAAACAAGGCTCGTCGTTGACAAGATTCATCACCGCAGCTGGCGCAGCCTTGCCTGGGAGCAATGTGTAAACAAAATCGCTTCAAATCGGTATATATAGATAACTCAAAGATATACTTTCAGAATCTTTCAGATGTTCAAATGATCTCAAACGCTTTCACCATCTTTCACCCTTGTCTCAGATACCTTCGTTCCGCCATGCTTTCTGTCCAAATTCGGCGGCACCTGACCAGGGCTTTCATGCCATGCTCAACGATGTGCCTCAAAATTCTTTCCCATCTTTCTGTTCGGAAAGCTTAGTGCGCACACCACAGCCTGCAAACCCAGGACTTGCTGTCCGCCAAGCATTGGGTAGCATAGCCTCCAGAATCCTCTGGCAGGCTGCTGTAGCAACAAAACACATGAAAACAATGCTACCTGCAAACAATTCCACATGGAAACAATTGCCGGATGCACCCTGCCTTCCCAATCGCTCACCTTCAGTCAGCTTCAAGGCCAAAGCTAGCACAGCAGCAACCAAAACGCCTGACACATGTCTGCGACAACAACAAATATAAAGCAACGAGTTGATAACACCCCAAGTCTATGCCATGTTATACCATGATGATGCGACTTGAAAAATATCATAAAATAATATAAAATATCTATCTATTGGCATTCCGCGCCTGCCAACGCAGAACCGTGGCCCATGTCATCCTTCCACAAGGCAGGATAGACGTGAACGCTGTCGGAGAGCTTGACGTGGAGAAAGGCATGGCCGGCTTTGGCAAGAACCACTTCCTTTGATGGATGAAAGCCATGTTGAATGCCCCAAAAGTCAACTCTTTGATAAACATCCTCGCTATCTCAAAAAGAAAACATGTTGGCGGATGTTTGCCCAGCTTCTTTGATGCCTGCAGAGAGCAGCACTGAGTGGTACTCCTGTGGCCACGCGATGCAAATACATTGGAGATGCACTCAGTGCACGCCGCATTTCTGTTCAAATGGAGCCATGGCATGTCGGCATGTCATTGTGGATGCCCAAATCATGTCAGGAATGCTAGATAATGCGAATACAAGCAGGCACTTTGCCAAAGACAGATCATGATCCATTCCAAGGTGGCCACACACAGTGAAATGATGTGACATGTGCCTGGAGGCTAGCATCCAGCTCATCTGCTTCAGAGGGCTGTGGCCAAGGTGTAGACCTTCCGAAAGGAACGGCTCCGTTTCCATTCAACGCATCATAAACGAACGATAGATGGATTGACAGCAGGATAGCTAGATGATACCTGTAAATATCCGAATGTGTACGCAAATGGATGGATAGACACATACAGTAGATAGTTGTTTAATGACTTTATGATACTTTATGTAAGTTTAAGTGGGTTAGAATGTGGTGGAACATGGCGAAATGCAGTGGACGGCTGCCATCGCCAAGTGACCAGGTTTGGTACAGCACCACCCGTGGCTTGGATGGCTGCTCCAGAAGCAAAGGCGCATAGCGATGTCGAAGGACTTCCTGAGATCCCATCGCTCCCTCAACCCATCTGCTCACGTCACATATTCATTAACTCCATGTTGACTATGATCATAAGATATCTGATCATTCACGTCACATATACAATATATACCTACATAACAAAGTATTGCAATAGCACCTAATCATTCACCTATATTAAAATTAATATAGTATCACCCCATCGTTCACCTACTGACTCACCCATAAACTCACCAATTCTGGATGCTCGACGCTCAACCCGAGCTGTTGGACAAGAAACCGCCATGACGAAGCGACCCTCACCTGAGCCCTTGCCTACCTGCAGCACCACAGTGCCGAAGACAACACCATCCTTACCTGAGAAGAGTTTCTGGCACGAAACGGCAAATATCACCAGCAGTCACCAGCATCAATCACAGCATCTGCGAATCTAATCGACACAGATCGGGCAACTGGATCTCTGCATAAACTGTTCGAATTCTTCCCAGAGATCTGCCAGGTCAGCACCACCCTGTGTCACCTGGAAGGTAGACCTGGGACCCGCGTGATGCGATGTGCCAAATCCACATCTGGTCAGGCCCATAGAAAATATAGACATGTGCGCTTTTAAGGGCATATACTACGCCCCATGTGAATATACACATGCATGTGATATGCATGATATGTATTGATATGTATTGATATGTGTCATCAGATGCCTGCATGAGAATTGAAAAGCACGAAACTTCGACAATTTCATGTCGGATTCATGTCGGAGTCGTTCCGGTCCTATATCAGTTGCAGCAAGCGACACATCCTGCCCATAGGCTCCAGCTAGCCGGGCAAATGCACCAGGGATTCCACCCAGCTCTTTCGGCTGATAGGTGTGCGAGTTCCCTACAAACAAGAAGCCTCCCAGGTGATGCACCAAACGAGCCACAGCATTGTCTCAGATTGAAACATCGTGAAACATCCATGTGAAGATATATGTGAAGTATGCAGACATGATCAAAGATTCGCAAAGTGCCAAATGCGCCAACCCGGCAAGTGGGCGTCAAGGTCAAGTCGTTCAAGCGGTTGCATGCATAAATTGCATAAATAAAAGTGAAAGGGCTGATTCGGACTGGATTCGGGCTGGATGGCAAGAACTACTTACAAATCTTACAATGCATTTGAGGGATTTTGAGGGATTGATGACTCGGAAACCACTTTGAAGGCCGAAGCATTGTGGAGATCATGGAGATCACTTAGCGATACTTAGCCTGGGGTTTTTAAAGTGTTTAAAGTTTCGTTTAATGAAACGCCAAGCTGGATGCGGTTGAGCAGCTGGGAGGCTGTGAGGCTTTGGCACTGGAAGGCACCACATTGCTTCTCAATTCGCTCATCTATGGATGTCTACGTTGCGTGGTTCCACTTGACTTTGAGAAATGTCAGCATCATCAGCCTGAATTGATACCAATTAGAAAAACGAAAAAAACTGCTTGGATGCCATACTATCGTAGTGATATTTCACATGCTTGACATGCACATTTTGTCTTAGGTCTTGGAGCACTGTCTGAATTGAAAGAATGGTGTTAAAACATGTTCAAATCAGCACTTTCTAATCTAGTTTTGGAATGCTCAACGAGAAGATATCCCATGTTCCATGTTGATACTTCTCACCTCGCTGTCGTGATGAAGATCACTCCAGCCAGGCTCATTATTATTGGACAGTCCAAGCTTTGAAAAATGATGCTTCAGTCTCAAGCTCGAACAGTAGCATCCGGCTTTCAGTTCCCGGAGCTGGACAGGACTTCCGAAACCTCTTTTTGCCAGGCTTTCGTCAAAATGACCCTTGTTCCGGGCCATGCATTGGCAAAGCTCTGAACCAAGGCGTTTTGATAAAGTAGTTCTTGACTGTCTGGACTGTGCATTGCCTTGTCCTGTCTGCTCCCGTCCCCAGAGTCTCGTTGTCAATGCCGCTCAGCGTCACCTACTTAAGCCCAAGATCCGATAGGTCCGATAGGTCAGCCTCATAGCATCTCATACCGTATACCGGGTATACCGGTTCTTGTAAACAACCCGTTGGCAACTCACAGACTTCCAGGTCTTCCAGGACACTTGGCTGAATGCACAATGCAGGCGTTGCCTGCACAAAGCCAAGTGTCCTTTCTGGCACTGAAAGGGTCATGTAATTTGCATGACCACTGAATGACCAATAGCAAGAGAGAACGCAAGCCAACACGCCCGAGCAACTTTAAAGCCATGCAGCTCGGTGCGTAGATGGCTGCATCCACTGCATCCAAGCTTCTAGAACCCAAGATTGGTTACTAGTGCATAAATAAACGACGTCGTTTCGACGCTAGCAACATTGTCGTTGGCTAAACGCGGAGCATATTCGAATTCTGGCACTCCTGATGCATCATGCTTGATTTGAAACATTGATGGGAGAAAAAAACGCAGACACAACTCAACGCACATGGTAAGAACATGCTCCACACGATGCTATTGACACTGCCAACGTCTACGGCCGGGTCAAGGATCCAAAAGACCCTGCGATAAGCCCCGCTGCTACTGCTACAATCTCACTTTGGTTTGCTGACAGCGAGTCCTCACATGTGGTCAGATCACGGAAGCGAAGGTGTCTGGCATGCGGCCGATCTTCTGTGAGAGTAGAGTGGCAACTCATAGGCTGCGAAAACCCAGTACCTGCTGCAGCGAATATGAACATGCAAAGAGACACCTACTGCCATCGGCGAACACAGCAAATGATTGAAAACTAGCTATCAAACTGTTTACGTATTGTCATCATTGTCATCATCAGTATATTATCAGTATCCTTATCCTTACTATCAGTACTGTATATAAGTATCAGTCATACAATTTTATTGCCATAATCAACATGATCATATTCGTCTTGTGTGTCTGTGTGTGTGTGGGAGAGAGAGAGAGAGAGATTGATTGATTGATTGATTGATTGATTGGTTGGTTGGTTGGTTGTTTGATTGATTGATTGATTGGTTGGTTGGTTGGTTGGTTGGTTGATTGGTTGATTGATTGATTGAGATTGTGGGTGTAGAATCATTATGTATTATTCTGTCCCATTGAATCCCATTGAGTATATTATATATATATATATACTGTTTATTTATTTGTTTGTTTATTTATTTATTTAAGTTAATTCTCGTCCGTCTTCGTTCTGTCAGCCAGTCACTGCGATCAACGTGCCAGGGAGACTTGCGAAGCGGAAAGGACACTGCAACGAAGACCATGGCCTCGCAGCGTTAGCGCTGCCGGGTTAGCGTTGCAGCAGATGCGGTGGCAGCCGCTGGCCGCCGGCCTGACTTGCCATTCGCAGTCCACCGAGCAGCCAGGGATCTTCCTGAGACACATGGCCCAGATGTGCCAGGAATGGCCTCAGCGAGTCACAAAGCTTTGTTGCAACACTGATTCAATACTTCAATGCCATCAAATGACATCAACATCTTCCAGGAACTTCCAATTGTTCCGAATTTTCGCATTTCAAGGCACAGAAGCCGGCCTCGTCTCGAGGAGGGTTAGGAAAAACACCTGCTGAATGCTGACGATGAGCGCCTGCCCGGAAAGAATTCAATCCGGTGGGGGGAGAAGCCAAAGTCCCAAGATGTCCCGAGCATGATGGCAGATTTGGATAGATTTGGGACATTTCACATCATTTCAGAGACTAACATGTCAAATCAAATGCTATCCATCAAGGCACGCACGTTCTTTTCATGCGTAGGGTGGGTGACTGCCTTTGGCAGGGCTCAAACCGAGTTGCTATCGAATTCTGGGCTACGCAAAGGATGCTCTTGATGACATGTTCAGCATCTCCCAGACTAGCCACGAAGAGCTTTGACCATGTGTCATTTCGGGGCAAGAGCTTGTAGCCCTGGCAGACACTCAGTCAACATCGTGAACACCATCGAATCATTGCACCCGCTCAGCCCGCTCTCACATTCGGAAGGTCGGCACATGAGAGTCGCTTGGCAGCTTCTGCTGCCATGGGTGCAAGTAGTTGCTGGTGCTATCGGCTGTGGCAAGCAAACTTTCCTTCACAGGGTACCTCGGACATTGCTGGCTTATGGTTGCTGAAATCAAAGCGGGCCCTCCGTGCCACATTCTAGAGAGGAATCTGTGTTGCTCTGCTGTGAATTCAACCTTTGGCCTTCACAGACTACACATGCGAGCGAGATGCGCACATTGCTTTGTTACGGTTGCTACAGCCCCACCAGTGGCGACAGCACCGCGACCCAAAAAGGCGAAGCAGTCGAGGCTAGACTCTGCACATTTGCGGCAAACGCCTAGCCATGAACATGGATTTTTGTTGGGCCTAACAGTCCTAACATGTCCTAACACATTTTGACAGTTTACACTTCCCCTCCATTCGCTAGACTCAGCCAGACAACACAGTCTGTCCATGTCTGTCCAGCACGCCTGGTTTGTCCTCGTCTTGAAATGCATCTGGTGACTTTTCCCCAGAGCCCGATGCCATCGTTGTCTCCCTGGCCGTCCCTGGCCCACTTCTTTGATTTGAGCCCAACTGAAGCTGCAACTCCAGGGATCACAAGAGTTGTCAAAGCACATCAACGAATGCATCCAACAGCATGTTGCCAATGGATGCCAATGGCATGTTGCTAGAGACAGGCACATACAGGCACCACATGTCACTGATATGTACCAGTAAGTCACTGAAGAGTCTCGTGTCTGGGTCCAAATGAGTCCAGGTCTGAGCCTCTGCAAGAACGTAACGCTTCAGCAGGGAGCTATTGAGCACTGCTCCCGGAGCGAAGGAGCGACGTTGCATCATGAAGTTCACTGAAGCCTGTCCGAGTCGATCCACGGAGGCGGGCTAAAACTGTGTCATCGACGGAAAGTCCAACAGCTGAAGTTTCTCATCCTTTCGACTCACGGGATCATTATCGAGATCAGCATATTCAAAAATGATCCCAAAAATATCAAAAGTGTTGGTGAACAAGTGAACAAGCATGGAATGACAATCAGGTTTGATGATGCGGGGCAGTGGCATCCATGCAATGAGTGGCATATCGAGTGAAGCTTTTGGAAACTTCAGACCGGCGCCACTGGGGGGCCAGGCAGCTGCAGCCAATCCGAGCGCATCTGGAGTTGTTTTGGCAGTATGCACCGAAAGATTAGCTTCAGATGCTTCAGGTACGCCATGAGAACATGTGCAAAATCCACAAGACTAAGCTCCACGAAAGATCTTCCTGATCCTGAATCAGACTAAGATTTCCTAAGACTTACTAAGATCCACACTTGCTTGAGACGCCGGCATCAAAGCATCGGCCTATAGATGCACAAACATGGGCAGAGTTGTTTTGGTTATCCGGAGCCATCCTGAATCTCAAACCATGGAACTTGTCGCTTCGCCACTTTTTTGGGACTGCTGCGATACAAAAGCGCATCTGCCCCCTCCATTATGTACACAACCCCAGGAGTTTTTCTCCCGTTAGAGTCTGCCTGAAGAGATTCTGCCAACATCAAATTGAATCAAGCTAGCAGACCTCCAAGCATATCATGATCATCATGCTGCAATAGATTGCAACTGCTGTAGTAAGTACTCGTTTGCATTCCAAACAACGCCTGTGCAACGCATGCCTTTCACGCGTCACATACGATTGAAGAGGGGTACAGAACTGCAACAGCTCGATGACCTTAGCACTGCTTCTCGTCTTCACATGCATCCTATTTGAACAACATTCACTTTTCTTCTGAACTATTATGAACCACATGGAATGACATGATTTCTGGAATAACGTGGAATGATTTATATAAAGCTGAAATTTGATCGCATATGTGTTCAAATGCAGAGTGTTTTGGTCCTGGCGAGTTCTTTTAGAAGAGCAGATGCAAGTCATTTGCACTTGCTGCATAGTAGAACCATGATGAACCATCCAAGATCATCCAAGATCATCCAAGATCATCCAAGATCATCCAAGATCATCCAAGATCATCCAAGATCATCCAAGCATCTTCACGACAGGTGGTTCTTGGAGCTGGTCTTGTTCCCTGCCCGTTTCAGCAAGCATCCAGTCCTCCAATGCCAAGGAACAGTCCAACAGTCGCTGTGGTATTGGCCGTTCCCATCCCGGCCTCCGCATGCTTATCGTCGTGCTTGTGATGCTTGTGGACCCCAGCTTTCGCAACAGAACGCACAAAGCCCCGCATTTGTTCCAGCTCCTCTCACAAGCTGCAATTGCAAGTCAAGATGTGGCTCTCACCGGTCTCATTTGATGTTCCCGCATCTTTTCAACGCTTTGACACTTGACCATGCGTTTCAAGAAAGTCTATATACTGGATATAATATATATATATATATATCTATCTATCTATATATATATATATGCTTGATATCAGTGTAGATGTACATATTCATATGTGTACGTATGTTTATGTGTATATCTATATATATACAGTATATATATCCCTCTCTCTCTCTATCTAATTATGTGTTTGCTTATTTCATCTTATTTCTATAATTTTCTATATAGCATTGCGTCGATTGTGTCTTTCACACATTTGGAGAAACTCAAATCCTGGATGATTCTGGTCCTGCTCCAGGCTTCGGCAGCGTGCCTGCAGCATGGCACAGCGTTGCTCCGCGCCGTGCGTCTCCTCCAAGCGCCGCAGCTCGAAGCGACGCAGCTGGAGCAGCTGGGCCTACAGCGCCAGGCTCCAGGCAGACCCAGTCGATGGGAAATCCATGGGAAATCCATCAGAATATGACGAATATATGACGAATATGATGATAAATGGAATTTCTCCATGGAAATCCGATGACATCCGATGAAAAAAAAATATAACATTATTCTGTAAATGAGGATTGTCCATTACCGTCATTACCGTGTTTGATTGCGAGATTGCGAGGACATACCATGATACAAGTATATAATGAATCGATCCAATGATAATGGGGATCTATCAAAGAAAAACATCAAATCCATCAAAAACTATATAATACTATATAATCCAACTGATTTCATCCCAAAAAAAACATCGAATACAATATTAGGGATTTAAGCAACAAAACATGGGATGCGGTAAACCTATGTAAACCCAATAATGTGGATGCTGCTCAATTGGGGATGGTTTATTTTTGGGTTTATCGGTTTATCTTATTTCTGATGTTAGGCATGTGTCAAACACCTCAAATGAGACCGAGAAAGTCCCCCAGTCCTCTCTTTCCGAATCCTTCCCTTTGACAGCTTCTTGGATCTGTGCCGACAAAGCGGCCACCTGTCAAGGTCAGGGGCGGTCAGGAAAGAAACACGGAAGCGACAACAGACTCTTGAAAGCCACTTTGGGCCAGCCTGGCTCATAGCAGAGGAGTAGAAATTGAGAGTGAGCTGCAGCAACGACCGATATCTAGCGTTCAGCTTCTCGTAGCCCTCATTCTCTTGAATATCCTTCAATATCTTCTCCTGACACACGTCTACCCCAAATCTATCCTTCGACAAGGATGTCAGGTCACTTGGAGCACGGTACGTGCAGCCGTTTGCAGCCGCTCGCAAAGGTCCTGTCCTGATCATCCAGGCTGCTAGCGGAGGCACTTCGCAAATCCAGTGATTTTATTTCTGCTTTGAGCTTCTCGATGTTCGACTTCGGATGCGGCCATAGAAACGCCGGCATCGAGAACCGGGTAGCAAGGGCCAGCCTGGGAAGCAGGTTGAATATTGAGCAGCTGAAATTCAAAATGTCCCATCAAACACGCACAAGAGTGTAGAGGAATGTAGAGGATGTTGAAGGATTTGATACTGGAGATGTGCTTTCTTTCACAGATGCCAAGCAGCTCGTAAGCACACCAAGACCGCCGTGGAACTTTCAAATCCCTTGGCCGAGGGCAGAACCATGTTGATGGTGGCAGTTGGTGAGAAGTTGGGAAAGGCCCACAAATGTGGAGAAAAGAAAAGCTACTCCGCTTGTCGCTTCTTCGCGACTGTTATTGCCTGTTGCTGACACTCCTCGAAAGACCGATTTGCTGCAGAGGATCCTATCCAAGACCACCAGCTGTTTTGATGCACGCTGCAGTGCCAAGGCAAACGGAGACTTGGAGAGCTCCACATTTAGAAGTTTCCCGATGTCTGCGTTCCTGAGCCCGAGCTCATGTTTGTGATTGTTTTTGTGCATGAGGCTACTAGCCAGCATGCAACCAGCAAATGGTAATTATTCATCAAGTCAGATTACTGATCACACCTGGACCTACACCAGGGGTCCTGATGAGGAAACAAAGAATATGGAAAGGCAGCAAATGACATCATACATACATTGCATGTGGGACACAATAGAGCATTTTGAAATGTGGAAACCGATGCACCGAATTTTGACTGGAGCTCAAAAACTTCCCACAAACTGCAGCAAGGAGTCTGATCCAGAGCCAGGCTGCACACCCAAACTACCTGACTCTCGTGGCATATCGTGGCATATCGTGGCATATCGCTACAACATTGACACATGTCGGGTCATGACATGGGATAACCATCCATAATCTATAATAACTTCCTTTAGAATTTCAAGGCCATCATTGAGCGCCAGGCATCTTCAGCATCAAGAGCATGCTCCAAACTGCCGACAAAATCTGCAAAAAGCTCCTGCAGGAATCCAGTCGGGGGCACTCGATGCAGCTTGACGTGCATCCTGACATGACATGCCGACATCCCGCATTAAGCTCCTCCCAAGTGTGAGTGATGAAATGTGTGATCCGAAGCCCTCGGGTGTTCATCCAGTCTCGAGACCAGTTTCAAAACCAGGCCTCCATGACAAGTCTCAAGATGTCTCACGTCTAAATTCTCAATTTGACTCAATACACCTGATTTTGTCATATTTTGTCCAAGTGTCCTTCTGGATGCCTCAAAGCAAGGCGGGTAAAATCATGCAAATGGCTCCAAGCATCCATGATAATCCATGCCAAGCACGAAAACCTTGGACATGTTAGTTTTGCGGCTTAGTGTCAGCTTCAGAGCCCATGATTTCCCCACATCCCTCGTTTGAGGCTTGACATATCGAGCCACCACCTACAGTAGGTTGCAAATGATCCAAGCTCACATGTGCTATGAATGTGTGCCGCTATTCTTGCCATGTCAAAATCGCCGAATCCCCCAGTTGATTCGCACTTAAAACCCCAGATCAAAGAAACACCGAACGGTTTCTCACGTTCTGAAGCCTAAACTGAGCCATGAACAGCATGCATGTTGGGAAGGAGTTCGCTCGCGCCGGACTTGTCTTCCAGCTTCTGATGTTGAATGCCAGAGTGGTCTCCCCACTTGCAAGAGCCTTTTTTGCATAAGTGAACGCAACCGTTGGCACCAAAGCGCATCATATGATCAGCGCAATAGGCCACCAGTTCTTCACGAATGGTCTGGTGAAATTGTGCCAACTCACGCACCCGAACACCCCAATACTCTGGCCGTTTTCGAACATCAACTTCATCATCAGAACTTTCCCGGTGCTCAGGGTTTCCCTCCAAGTCGTGCAGGTCTTCGAAGACCTTCTGGCTGATGGAAGGCTCCTGGAGAACCTTCTGCTCTGGTGTCCACAAGCAGTGCGGCGATGGTAAAATCGCACTGAAACGATCGATGTGACTTGCAAATTTGGAGAGGGTACCATTCCACAGTGCTGATGAATCATCAGCCAGCTGACTGCGCAGTTCTTCAATTGCAGCATGTGAAGATCCTTTCGCATCAGGCTGGATGGTGAAATCCACTTCCCCTGTCTCCTGACAAGTGCGAAGAACTGCCACTCGGCTACAGTCACCTGGCTGAAGCAATGTCAAGGCTCCGGTGAGGTCAAATTGTCAAACGCTCAGTGACATCAGTGACATCAGTGACTGAATTTCTAAATCTATGGTTGGATATCGTTGGATCATGGCAGAGATCATGGCAAAAATGATCAAAAGCCCATGGCAAATCCTTGAGAGTTGGGCCTTCTCACGACTGAAGCACATTCGATACCGTGACTTGTCAGAGGAATCAGCTCTTAGTCGTTCTCTTCGTAGCTCCTGATGCAGTACCTTCAACAATCTTCAAGTGGGATCAAGATCAAGTGGGTAGATACCGGGTAGAGTTGGGTAAAGCAACAGAGCGTCACACACCAGGAGATAGGTCCAGGATGGTCCAGGTCTTTCTGTTGCCATCTGATCGTGCTTGGCATGCATGTTTAAACCATCTTCTACATCTTTGGTAGATATATGTAGGAATATAAGAGCGGTGCGCCTTGTTGATAGAGAGCAGTTTCTCTACGTTGCTCTTGCCTTCCGCATGCGAATCTCTGAGTTGTGCTGCTAGCCTCAGACACTCCTCAGGCACAGCAAGCAGGAACAAGACATTGATACCAGGGGAGTTTAAATGACGCATGACACCACACGACAACAAATGATTCCAGGATATACCAGGCTACCTCGGTTCTCTCTTAAACATCCACATGTTCAGGAAAGTTATGGAGGATCATCCAGAATCCTGACCACCGATGACCATAGATCCTGAACTGCCCTTAGTGCCTTAGTGTTCCGTCCTGCCGCCCTGCCGTGAGTTCTCGGAAGTCGTGAGCCTTTCCCAAGCGCTCCACAGCAGCTTGCAAAGCTGCAATGGCATCTCACAGGGCGAGCAAAAGCTATTGGGAGGCCAAGTGTGCAGAAGATCCCTGATGAAGGCAAAGAAGCATATCTGTGAAAGGGGGAAGGGACATGACACGATATAAGTTATACGGTATTATGATGTATTATGTTATATTTAAAATTTATACTGTTATATGTTTTAAGTTTTAATACATTTAAGCATATTTAAGCACTGTAGACTCTGACTTTAGAATCTTTAGGCTCTAGACATATCTAGACATCGGTGCCACTACAACTGGTCACGGAATCTCATCAAATCATGAAGCATCGCGGCATCGCCTTGTGAGTCGTCGCCATGGCCACCCATGGCCCATGGCACGCGGAACTTGGAGATTTTGTAACTTGTACAACTTGTAACGTCGGGTGGTGCTAAAAACTAAGAATAAGAAACTCTTGGTCAGAAACGTTTCACATGTTCAAAGGCTGTGACGGTGTAAACTGCATCAGTTGCTCTCGAAACTATTGGAGCCAATCTGCCACCCAACCAACTATTTCGAAAAGGATTGGGCGTGGGCAAAGTGTTGCTAGGATAGTGCTGGGTTGTGATTCCCACGTTTCATCAAAAGCTTGAAAAACCCAGCGGCTAAATGTGAATGACATGTATCCACACAATTCCTCTTCAACACCATGGAAAGGAGCCCAGCTATCATCCGTTACATTGTTTTCATCCAATATGACGATGCGTTCAAAATCACGTTCAACATGAACACAGAATTTCGGCTTTCCAAAAGTCAAGCTGTTCTACAGCGTCGCCAACAATATTCAATCAATAATACCCGTGCATCTCACAAACAAAGAGAACCTTCTTTTATGTCGAAGAGTCGAAGATCCAATTTTGGCCACTGAGTGCCGGGCAAAATGACACACTCCAAGATAGCTGCAAAACCTATGACAGCAAAGGCATTGCATCGAGCCAAACTATGCCAAAGTGACGAAGCCATGACGAAGCATTGAAGGTTTCGAGGTCATGACGCAGCAAAGGATCCCAGCGCTGAAGAGGAGGCTTGGCGCGCCTGGACACATCAAGTGTCAGCGTACCAAACACAGATTGGATGAGATTTCTACAGATTTCTACAGATTTCTACAGATGTTCAGAATGCCATGCCGCTAGCGTGGCTTGGCCTGACTCGCAAGTGCCATCGCTCACTTCGTTTGCATGAGCGCAGCTCCAGGCGCAAAAATGTAAGGCTCTTTTGAATCCAAATGTGGGCTGATTGGTTAGATATGATTAGATCGGTTTGACTGTGCGTCCAATGTTTCTGGGTTTCTCTGGTTCTGCTTTAGTCAGTGCCAGTCAGTGAGTCAGTGGTAATGGCGGACTTTCTATGCCTTGGCTTAAAGCAGTGCTTCTGAGTTGAATTAGACCTGTTGACTTCACAGTATTCTTGGTCAAGTGGGAGCAGCAGCAGCAGCAGCAGCAGCCCGCAAACTCACAATTGAAAACTGAAACACTCGCATCAGTTGGTTTTCTGATTCCGCATTGCATGCCACCTTCGGAACCACGGGCTTTCTATGGTTTTCTCATACATCTGCGCGATGCCGTAAAAGCAGCATGAAGTGGCATCCAAAGTGACCACAAATGTCATTTTCTCATCTGTTCTGCGGAATGCTCATGGCATCTGAGAGTCTGAGCGCAGCTTTGCTGCAGGCTATGGCTATGAGCTGAGAGGCTCCAACGACCTCTGAGCACGCAATTCTGCGGTACTCCTGCCAGGACTCTTCAACCTTGCCCTTGAACGGTCAGTCAAGACCTTGCCCTCGGGCAGTTGATGGGTTTGGCATTGCAAAATAGTGTCACGAATTCATGCAAGGAGCTGAGGGGCTCTTAACTACGATCCGTTAATACCCCCGAAGTCCACTGTGACAATCCAGCGCATCAACCTTAGGCAAGGTTAGAACGCCACACTTTCAGCGCATTGACCGGCGCAAGTGTCATTTTGCAGGATTGCGTGTTCGGATCCTTTGGACATAGCAGGCTTCGCATGCAGGGGCAATTATCTCAGAATGATGACTACATGGCAAAGTAATGTGGGGATATGTGGGGTACAACATGGTACAACTCTATGTTTGCATGTCTACGGCAGCCGACTAGATTCGGCTAAATTTGCAACGGTGGCTGAACAAGCTGAACTCTTGCAACAACTATCACACCACGAATGCGACCTTCTCTGAGTCCCACACCTAAGGAAGTCTGGGAAGTCCAAGTTGGAATTCGGATTCAGCCTGGGTCAATCGATGGGTATGAGCAATCCAGATCAATCGTGTGAGAACTGAGGATACTGAGGCACCAACTCTTCTATCTTACGGTCCAACCTGGTGCCCGTAAATGTGCCGCAATCCAGGGCATGCAGCATCATGCAGTAACAAATGTAGTAGCTTCAGAAACATCAGTAAGTATCAAATTTATTCAAATTTGAGGGAGTCTTTAGGATCCAAACATTGGGTCCCCGAATCGAAAATCATCGAAAATCTGTCGATTTGCTGCCTTTTCCTCTGGTCATCATCGATCTTGCACCCAAGTGATCGGATCAAACTGACCAAGGTGTCCTCTCAACAAACAAATGCACATCAGATTTGCAGGGGATTGCTGGGAGGTAAAAATCGAACACATCCTAAACCATCCCAAAACCATTCTGTCAAATGCCCCCTGCTCCTTGTGAAGCTCCTTGATGCGCTTATCGGACTGATCCTGGAAAGCCCAGATGTCTTGAACGGATCCAAGCTGGTGATATAACATGCTATATGATGCGAAAGAGGATGCAAGTGTGTTGGAAAGACAAGCCGCCTATAACATAAGGTAACGGAGAAAAAAATACGGAAAAAATGACTGTCTGGCTGTTGGCTACTTTCCCCGTGCTGTTTGTTTTCCTGTTCGGCAGCTTCGCTGCCAGCAGACATGCGCCGCCCCTGCCATGCTTTAGTCATGAGACAACTGAGCTGAAAGCCACCAATGTGAGATGACATGACTGCATGCGAACAAACCAATCCCACCTGGCGCTCGAACCAAGACACAAAGCTCTCGCGGAAGCCATCAACTTCACCCTGGGAAAACCTGAAATGCAGTTGCCAACAGCTGAGTGGCACCGCGCTATATGGGTCTTCCGATCAAAGCTGTGGCTCGAGCATAGTTTCGCTTACAGCCTGGCTCTCCCGGTCAAGGACCTCATGGCATGTGTTGAAACTGGCGGTTCCTTCCTAGAAGATGAAACTGTGGGCACTGGAACCAGATGACAGCAAGCCCTCTGTTCTGATGATCAGCTGCCAAACCCGCCTTGACATCATCGCGACTGAACCTCCCGCTCTTCAAACATGAATCAAAACCGGCGGTGCTTAGAAGAATCTTCTCTTACCAGTAGCAACAAGTGGTGTTCCCTATGGACTGAGCTGCGCACTGGATACGAAGGAGCTGCACCAAAATCCAAAAGTTGAAACCTGCGTTTACGGACGAATTCGTCTGATAAATCGACATTTGTCAGTAAAAAATGGATCGTAGCACTCAATGGTGATGAGAAAATTCGACATCAAATCCCCTAAAGCAAACTCAAGCACTGCAGGAGTGCTTCAATAGAGCTACTAGTATTGTCAACGTGTAGCTGGTGTAGCTGCGCCTTCGCCTTTCTCCCCTACATCCACCACTCCCAAAGTGCTGGCCTTGGGTGAGCTGCATCCTCTGCATTTTCCGGCACCCAGTACAGCAAGCTGAGGGCTGCACGGTTTCTCGAGCTTTCTCCAGATCTGCCAGCAACAGGTTTCGTTCCTGTCACAGCACATGGCTCAGTATGGCTAACCGCGGCAGATTCAGCAGTTTGTCTCTTTGGCTCTTCCGACCTCTGCCGTGGCAAGGGCAGGAAGGCCCAACCGCTCCAACAGGGGTCCTCACACACTGAGGGATATGCCAATGTGCTGTCTGGAGGCACAATGCATGACAACGCAAGCTGAAGTGGCGCCTTCTCCGTATGCATCTTAGAATCTTGTTCTTTTTATTTTTCGGGGGTAATTTACTTGTTGAAACGTGGCCGCTTGCTGGTCTCTTCCCTGCGTCCTAAGTGCTTGATGTCCAGCACACCGCTTCCTGACGAGTCGAGCTCCTGCAAGAGACGGAGGGGGCAATCTTCCGCATTTGCACACCCACTGACTTTCACTGATTAATCTGCCCATCGCTCACCATCGTGACTCTGCAAGTCGAAAGGTTGGGGCTGTGGCAGTGAATGTCATTCGGAAGGAGTCTAGCTCTGTACTGCTGAACCTTGAAGGGGCAAAAGGAGGGGATACATGTCATCCCATGCTCGACACAGTAACCGCAGGGTGATTTGCCCTGTTTGTATCTGTTTGTTACCCTCTGGTAATTTAACGTAGCTATTGAAAATGACCATTTATAGTGGATTTTCCCATTAAAAATGGTGATTTTCCATAGCTATGTTAGTTTACCAGAGGGTAGATTGTCCAGACTCCAGAATGACATCGGCATGAGCAGCCCTGCCCAGCACATCGGCGCTGCTCGTTTGCCTGCGACAGTGCTCTGGCAGACCCCCCATAATTACATGAATCCAAATGCGGCTTGAGTATGCTTGAGTCATATTGAGCGGCTACTGTTTAACCTGGTTCAATCAATGGGGTTGGATATAAAATTTTCTATAACGGAATGCCTTTCACATTGTTTTACTTTAAATGACCGTTCCATATCCCCTTCCTCTTCGATCCTCTTCGATCCTCTTCGCAGGTTCAAACCTTGTCATGAAGTTCCGAGCCTTCACAGCGCGATTGTCATCAACCCACTGCAGGAACCTCAGCAAACGTCCGGTCGCTGGTCCTTCAAGAAACTTGCAGAAACCGGACTGGAACGGAGATGAATGGAGTAATTTGTTTAATCAATCTTTAATTATATAGTCAATGTTTAATGTGTTTCCGATGTCTCCCTTGTTTCCGTTCATGAGGCTCAAACTGCCCGAACGAAATCGAATCTCCCACATCCTGGTGAAGTTTTCTGTGAATTCCTATGCATTCCTGGAGGGCACTGCCCAAACTCCCAGTTGTTCTGACGTGCCTCAAGGGTTTTGCTTGCTTGTACTTGCAGCGACTGGCGACGTCCTGAAGCCTCCCAAAATGGACCATTCTGATTGCATCTTCTTGCCTATTCGAACCGAACACGAAACTGCGTCAGTCGTCTTCGGCAAGTGCAGTACAACTTCCTAAGTGCATGCATTGAAGTGCAGCCTTGGCTCTCATCTTTGACAATGATATAGATTCGCCTTCCAAGAATCTTTGCCAGAGCATTTCGAGGACAACAAGCTGCAAGAAGCAGCTTGCACTGTCTTTCTGATGGAGGCCCTCCGCGCAAACTTTTTGCACTGATCGCTTCTAGGGGGCTACACTCTTTGCTTGGCATCTTTGGCACAATTTGGCACAAGTGGCATCAAAGGTCAATCTAAACTTCTAAACCGCTGAATGGTTCAGCTGTTGCTCACTTTGCTCCCTGACGGCGCATTCCAACCCATTTGATTCGATCGCACTCTAGCAGAATCACCGCGTGTCCAAGACCCTGGAGACCCTGGCACACAAGTCCTCGCGCTGGTCGGCCTTGGAGCAACCGAGCAACCCTCCCCAACAAGTAGTGACGGTAGTGATGTCGAATCGAATGAAGGGATCTTGGTCCAGAACGGGAGATGATCGGAAATGCCAGGAGCCGATTGGATCTTCAACCTGTTCCCACTCAGATACATGGCCGCCTCCTCTCCTCTAAGCGGAACCAGCTGTATTGCTTTACCTGTGAAACACGCCCAGCTCATCCATCTCAGCGTCCAGGTTACAAGAGCTTCTTCAGAAAGACTGACTGATTGGAATAGGTGGGGTGCGAAGAGCGAGTGGCACCAGGTCCTCAATGGATCAACCATAATCAACCCAAGGGACAACATGGAACAACACTGGGTTCAACAAATTTCCACAAATATTGACAGTGACACTGGTGACACTGGTGACACTTGACAAATCTTGACAACCTTCTCATGTTTCCAGGCCTGCACGTTGGAGGCCAAGGGCTCGGAGAGTTCCCACGCCCATGTCACCACACTCCTTGTGCAGCAGTGTTCCTGGCTCGCTCCTTGGCATGTAAAAGGTGGAAATGTACATATGAAAATACATGAAAATGCATGAAAATGGATGAAAATGTGCGCAAACGTGACCAACTGTGACGAGTTCAGAGCAATGTCTGCTTGGTCCTGCGCTGCGGTTTTCCACAGCTGAGGCCAGGTCCGTTCAAGGCACCCTCGAAAACTTTGGTGTGCACTCAAGCGATCACCCGAGGCCAAACGTATAGTACCTTGCAACTGCTGGATTGAAGCTCGAACCTACAGTTGCAAACAGCGAAAAAAACTGCAAACAGATTGAGGCTCTGGCCATGCTTGAAGTAGGCTCTGGGGTCATCAGAAAGTCGCATCGCTTGCAGGACATGTTTCTCAGCTTCCTAGTGTGCTCAGTCACAGCATTGTGGAACAGGAGTCAAACTCAGCAATGTGACAGCAGGTCCTCCAAGTCTTCCTCTTCCACCAGCCACCCGGCCATCTGCAGAAGCGCATCCACCAAGGATTCTGCCACCAAGCCCCGCTCTGCTCGTGCGAACAACTCGTTCAGTGCATGTTTAGCACCAGCCTTGTCACCTGAGAGCAGGATAGAGTCTTGGAATGTCTTGGATAGCGGATAGAGCAGGAGGCAAACGCAAAGGCAATTGGACACAAGTTTCGCAGTAAAGAACACACTTGCTTGCCTCTGTTTCGAAGAATCATGGAGTAAAGGATTAAATAACCAGCGATTCGCTCGCCTGGCTACAAAGGCACCAAAACGTTCTGATCTGTTCGGATTGATGTCTCTTTCATGCAAATGTTCGGACGAGTCTAACATCCAGAGCTGGCCCTACAAATCGTCAGCCGCACCTTTGGAGGGAGAAACTTCGACCACGGTCCGCCCTGCCACAGCTTCGGGGAACCAGCTCGCAGCACCTCAGAGAAGCGATACAGGCTCAGCATCCTCTCTATGATCTCGCCTGAGGTTATCACAAAGGAGGTGGTGTGTGAATATGTGGGAATGTGTGGGAATTAAGACTTGATAATCTTGATAATCTTGATAGGTGTGCATCCATGCAGCGCATTTGCAGCCCTATGACACCCGTTTTTTTCATCTGCTCAAAGTCTTGACTTCTCCACATTATGTGTGGATGCTTCGTTCGAATCTGCGTCTTCGGTGTTGTAGCATAGAACCATGCGGTGTGGGCATGGCCTCCTAAAGAACGTGCCCTGCCTGGAGGCTGGAACACCCTTAATCAGCATCAAAGTTCCCCTGTGATCCTTTCCACACTCAAAGCAAGCCATCTGATCCTGTAGCTCTGTCTCACTCTGAAATGGCAGAATCTTCAGTTTGTAGCGGAGCAGCTGTGCGAGAATCTTCACACAGACCTCATTGATGGGCCCTTCGACTTCAGCAACTCTAATAGAGGATAGGCGAAGCTGCACATGAACCATCTGACAAATCTCATGCGGCTGCAGCGCTCCAAACTCAGCGGGTTCATCTTGTTCGGCTGCCGCAAGAGCTGTTCTGAAAGATTCTATGCCTTCTCTTTGTATGTCCCAGTCGAAGGATAGGAGAGGTCTAAAAACACCTGTCCAGCATAACCGTGGTCTTGCATCGCAAACGGTGAGGTGATTCTGCAAGTTCTGTGGAAAATTTCTGGGGAAGGCTGTTCCCAAATCATTTAATCCAGCTATGGTGCCTCGCTCAAGCCTCAGAAGGAGCACAACAGGAGAGGGGTCCTGCGAGACCATAGAGGTGGCTACAGTCCGAGCTAGGTCCAGCCAGTGTTCAAAGGCAAAATGTTTGAGCCTTCTCATGCCACCATCAAAAGTCTGCAGCATGCCCAAATGGAGCATATTCCACGACTCCGCCCCAGCAGTCAATTTGCCAAAGGTCTGTACGAATTGACTTTCACTGTCTGCATGGGTCAGCACGCCACTGAGGGCCTCCTGCACAAGGCACACGGCCTCGCGCAAAGGAACCTTCTTTGCTGTTTTGGCGGTCCAAGTGACGTCAAAGTTTTCGGACTCTGGATCAAATTTGTTGTCCCGCATGGCTTCCAGAAATGTGCCAACATCCGGGAACTGTTCAAGCCAATCTTCTACATCCGCCTGCTTGATCACAAGCTCTGAGCTCAAAGTACGCACCTGCGATTGCAGGTCCAACTGCTTGGATGGATCGGCAACGGTGTAGAAGTTAAGACTAGAAGTGCGAAGACGCTTGGACATTGGTCCTTGCGGATCTGAAAGTTCACGTTTCAAATCCTGTAAGGTTTCACCCTGCATCTGAAAGTTGCAAAGCTCTTCACCCGGCAAATTTCGAACCTTCACACTCACAGATCCTGCAGCATCAGAGCCTTCTGATCCTTCCGAGTTCGCAAGCAACGATGCTACGAAAACTTGGCTCATCGAAAGGAAATGGCCGCCAAGCTGAGCTCCTTTCAAACCCATTCGCAACACCTTGAGTCCTTGAGATCCTTGAGCCAAGACTTGGAAGGCTTCGGCTTTGAGCCCCGTAAGATCTGCAATGATCTGTCAGCCAACGCAGGCCACTGAGCCTAGGCACACAACTCATATGCCAGGCGGGCTAATGAGCAGCGGAGTAGAACTTGCCCTTCGATGATCCCGCTGTGGAGGCACCTGTGGAAGCATGCTCAAAGATGATCAAAAGATTATCAAAAGATGATCAGAAGATGATCAAAAGCATATTTCACATATGTCAAAGTTACCAGCACTGGGCAGTCTGAATTCTTCAACCTGAGGAACTGATGGAACATTGGCTGAGCACAGGCGGCTTTGCCACCCGTGTTGGTATGAAATTTCAGCAAGAGAAACGGTGTACCTTGGCACAGGCCGCTGTTCCTCTAGGTCCAGCTGTTTGAGGGTGGCAGCACGCAAATCCTCTGCAGCGAGCAAAGTTCCAGAACAGGAAGCACTAACGATGCCCTGAGATTGACGACATTGTCACTGTGATGCAAAGACTTCTCAACTTGACAAAGGCTGAGCCCATTGTGCTGCCCAGAATCATGTCTCTCATCTGTACATATGGCTACCTCAAAGCAATCGATCTCGTGTTATTTGTGCAAGGCCGCAACGCAGCCCTGAACCTTTACAAACAACATTGTGAATCTTGATAGCTTGATAAGCCTGAGATTGCTTTCAACTTAATTGAAACTTCAGATACAAATTGCACTATGGTCTGCTACCTTTTGATTTGAGTGAATGAATCAAAGGCAAATTCATGTTGCTCGAAAGATTCACCTACAGAGAAACATACTGAGTTAAGGACTGCCTCGCCAGCAGCCAAGCCAATTTCATTGTCTTCCAGGTACATGTTCCATCTGAAGAGGACATCCTGGCAAGAGAGCGCAACCGGCCCAGCACTACAAAATTATTCTCAGATACTACAGCTTTTTTCTCCCCTCTCAGGCCCCCCAAAAAAACACTCTTTGTTTCGACTGCAGCCGTGTGCCAATTCTGGCGCCTCGTTGTCCAAACCAGTGAAGTAGCTGGAAATCAACTCTTGTCCAGGATCCAGAGCATGAGAAACCACAAACTGTAGCGTGAGATTTTGGCCAAGCTGATCGCCCACCATCAGAACAACTTTCACATTCTGCTCAGAAGTGATGCCCGTGTTTACCTGGCACGTCTGAATCACGTAAAAGTGGAAAAACATGGATATAGAGAGAGAGAGAGAAGGGGGAGATAGAAATGTCTGCAAATGAAGGGATACAGTGCCATGATGCCATGATGCAATTCTAAATTCTAAACAGTTCTCAAGGCACATAGTCAGCTGCAGGACTGAGAAATTCCAAGCTCCAAGGCTCAGTGATGGCGAAATGTCCTTAGAAAGGCCCGAGATACTGCGACGCAAACGCTGCAAGTTGTGCATCCCGCGTCCGATTGCTCAACCAAGAATCTGCTTCTGTGCATTCGAAGAAGGGCTTCAACGTCCTGATGGAGCAAGTCACAATAAGTCACAATAAGTCACAATAAGTCACAATAAGTCACAATAAGTCACAATAAGTCACAATAAGTCACAGCAAGTCACAGCAAGTCATCAAGTGCAAGCAGTGCAAGCAGTGCAAGTCAAGAAGCGCGGTACTGGGTACAGCAGATTTTTCACCGTCCTCCCAAGAGACGCCAGAGGTTTCATGTGGAAGTTCTGCCTTCATGGCATAGAAGCAGTATTCCTCAGTGTGTCAGGGTGCATTGCAATGAGTTGATACAGTTGATAATGAGTTGCACATAGAGAGCTTACGTCTGCTGCCAGGCCGCAAACTCCTTGTAGTGCTCAGCCTGGATACGCCGCCAAAAGCTCATGATTGGAAGGCTTCCAAAGTCTTTTACAAGATCATCACCTGCACCAAAATCATCCAAAATCATCCATGATCACCCTGCAGTGGTGACTCAGTAGCAACTCAGTAGCAACTCCCTCGCGAAGATCGGATCAGCACCAAGCACAACCGACTGCGACTGCCGCCTGCGTAGTAGAGATCGCTTCCACGCAGCTCAGCTTGAGATGGCAATAGTTCTAAATAGGGTGAGAACTCCGATGTGGAGCCTGACCAAGCGCAAAAAGATGCAAAAAGCAAGGCCAAAGTCTTTGCAAACAAACAAGTGCGGCGTCATTGTCTTCCGCAGCTGCATCGCGCCTTTCAGCTTTTCGATCGCTAGCATGACCAAAAGTTTGAGGTTTCTTTGTGATCTCGTAAATCCCTTTGAAAGCGTGCAGTTTGGTGTCGAAGAAGCTATCGCCGTGTACTGCAGCAAGGCTGCCCCCAAAACAATAGAACTGTGGATTGAGCTACATCAGATTCACAGGTGACAAAGTCATGTGACGAAATCAAATCAACCCAAACCCAGACAGCCGAAACAATGTGGGTTGCCTCAAACTAGGGGCTGCCCCATAATATGGCCCGTAACATAATAAATCTTACTGGTTATGATAAACCAATACAAACCATAAGGTTTTGATTTGTTTTGATGGATTTAGTGGCTTTCAATTTTGAGAAAACCCGTGACTCAGTGACAGCGCAGTCCATGTCCATAGCAGTCCTCCGGCATGGATCCCAACAAGTCCACGTCAAGAAGAGCCAAGCGCGGCAGCTCAATGACTACAGTGCCCTCAGGCAAGCTCTCACTGCTACTGGAAATGACGCCCATCATGGAGATTCCTCCGTGTGATACAAGCGATGGCTCCAGAGCTGGGTGAACGTAACCGCCTGGCAAAACTGTGAGTTCCAAAGTGTTCCAAATGGGATGAGTTTCCACACGATTTCTGTTGAAACATGTTGAAACACACACTGAACCTCGGCCAGAAATCCATTGGGTCAAGGACCGCCATTTCACTTTAGCGATCTCTGGCCTGACAAGCGTGACCCCTGCATTTTGCAAGATGTTGCGTGCAAAACTCTTCAAGATTCAGATTTGTCTCTCCCAACCTTTGGCTAGGGTGACGCAGACAAGGGCGTCGGCCAAAGCCAAGAAACCACAGAGCTAAGAAAACTAAAAGCGGAGTAAACGACATACATAGTCTACATAGAGAGAGAGAGAGAGGTGAGAGAGGGTAATTATACATATGCATGTACGGATATGGCTGGATGGATGGCTGGCTGGGTAGATGGATGGGTGGATCGATGAATGGATGGATGGATGGGTCGATCGATAGATAGATAAAGTGATAGACACACAATAGATATACTACAATTGTTTAGACGAGCGGTTTGGGGTTTCGTGCACTATTTCCACACCCTGGTGAATAGCAAAGGAAGGTGCCTCAAGTTTTCAATGTCTCTTGGTGCGCGCAATTGCGTCCACTCACTGTTTTGGCCTCATCAAAAACACGGCACGGCCGTGTTCACATGCAACACACTGCACTAAAAAATGGGGCAAGAGCATGGAAAAGATTGTGTTTTTTCGAAGTGCGCCACTCTTGAGCTGGCCTTCGGCATGGATAGTGCAAAAAAGAGCCGCCCCGGCAAGGAGCATTTCAAGCTTCGTCCCTGAGGGTGAAAATCATTGGGACACCATATGCACAGACGTGAAAGTATGCATTTTTTGATGCTTGAAACATCTTACACATCTTGAAACTGTTCTGCCACAAGTCTTCTAGTGAGTGCAATACATACACTGCTTGGAATGATATATAAATTATACCAGTAGTGCCGCACAAGGCGGTGGCGGAAGTTTCAAAAATAGGAAGCCTATAGGAGAGTTTGGTTGCTGCGAATCACAGATGGCAAAGCGAAGCCACTGATGGACCAAAAAGTGGTTGGCTCTCCTCTCTTTCTCTCTCTTTCAAACTCTCTCTCTCTCTTTCTCTGACTATCTACCTACCTACCTACCTATATCTATATCTATATCTATATCTATATCTATATCTATCTATATCTATCTATCTATCTATCTATCTGTCTATCTGTCTATTTCTTATCACTAAATGTCTATTTCTATATCTATATCTCAATATTTTTCTATATCTACATCTTCATCTAAATC
>Ga0126342_10001388_pt1 | contig 33818 bp, 32 predicted proteins | sample Cyp1metagenome_FD_92528 | JGI IMG/M metagenome (GOLD analysis project Ga0126342, IMG submission 92528) | Coral microbial communities from Lord Howe Island, Old Settlement Bay, Australia - Cyphastrea 1 metagenome | ecosystem: Host-associated > Invertebrates > Cnidaria > Coral ...
GACATGAAAAATCTCCATTTTACCACAGTGAAACACTGTTTTTTCTCCAATTCAATGATCCTGATTGACGTCCTCTCGGGGAACCTCCTCCCCCTGCCGTATATATATATATATACATATATATATGTGTGTGTAATATAGTTATACCATATATTCGGGGGTACCATATATATATATATATATATATACATACACGTTACAAGTGTGATCAATGGTGTTTGCAATTCATGTTTTGACATACATAAACAGTGTGTATGTATATGTACATATATATATATACGTGTGTGTGTGTGGTTTTCAATTTGGGGGAGAATAGTTGTGATCGAAATTTTGGTGATCAATTGCTTAACGTGGATGGGTGGAAAAGCCTATGGCACCATGTTTAATCAAACTTGTTATATATATCATAATCAAGTCATAATCCATATCCAGAGCTACCAATCATTTTGATGGGAAATCAAGGCTACCAAGTTTTTAAGCCATAACCATAATGTAAATATTGCAAGGAAAGAACCCTTGATCAACAACATCGTCCTATGGCCTGTGTCAGCAACACGTGGGGGTCAGCACAGCGCACCTTAGGCACCACGACCACGAAGTCGGTGCTCTGAATCCCCAGGTCTTTGATGATCTGCGACCAAAATGCTGCGGGCATCCCAGCGGAAAATAGGGTCAAAAGAATATACCTGAGTTCGCCTCCATGTCGGTTTCATGTTTGAGAGATTTGGGGAGTCACCTAGCCATACCGGCTATAGCCAACGGGCCTCCTCATGCTTCAGCACTTTGCCCTTGTGCACCAGGCGCGGCAACTCCTGCGTGGACTCCCTTGAACGAATGGAGCAACGTCGCAATTTCTGCATGTGGTTTTCCCCAACTGAAAAAGGATTTCTAATATTGTCAAAATGCTTGCAAGACTACATCTCTGGAATCTCACTGAAATTCTAAACTTTTCACTCCCATTCCAACCGCTGGACCCTGGAGAGGATCTTCATCTGCATGCAGTGTATCCTCCTCGTCCAACTGTTCAGGCATCATGGAGATCACCATGACTGCCTCGTTGGGTGCTGTAAAAGGCAACGTTGTCTCCAATGAATAAAACCTCTCGGATATGGTTTTCAAGAAAACACACATGGACCATAGTACATAAATATAGACACCCCGATCAAACAATCCTGGAATCGTTGTCTAAAGTCAAAAGTCTAGGAATCTACTATGAAGATGTATGGTGACTTGAAAAGTAGTTCTTTTATTTGAGATGATGAAAAGGTCGGTGCAAGAACCCCATCAGCTCCTTCCTTGCAGCACAGTTGCCAAAGCTTCTACTGTCTCCTCAGCCGATGCCCGCAAGACATGCAAGATCCACAAATGCACTTTCAGTCGCAACGCTGAAGCTGTCCCAAACAGCAGTGACAAATTAGTGTCTCAGCTTATCTAGTTTCGAGAGCAATGACCTGGGGAAGCATACGGTGTCCAAAAATCAAGGTACGGGAAGGTGGTACGCTATGATGGGGAGTACGGCACACTGGGTACGGGGGATACGTTACGAGGGGTACGCAAAGAGAATACGGTGCATGCCACCGTACCCCCACGATCGTGTTTGGCGATGCGCTTCCGGGTACGAGGGGTACGGTGGGTATACGGGTACGTATCCCCCACCATACCCCTGGACCCTACCCACTGTACCCTTACCCTACCCCACCATACCACCCCGTACCGCACCCACCGAACCCCCCGTACCGTACCCACCATACCCACCGTACCCACCGTACCCATCGCACCCACCATACCGTACCCCTCAAGCGCGCTGAACCCCCAGAAAACCTTGTTTTCATTGCTCTTGAAACCTGGTAAGTCTCATCAAAAAAAGCCATGAAGGGTCGACAATATTGAAATTCCTTCAGGTCTTAAAAAGTGGTGGGTGATGGACCCTTTTTGTACAAGTCCTCGGATCCAATCAGCGAATCTGGCAGGCTCCTCATCATCGATTTCCAACGGAAAGGGATCCGCAGACCCAATTCGGAGCTTTAGCCTGAGGGAAACCAAAAAAAAACCTTCATCTTTTGGTTGAAAATTCGAAAAGTCTGTGTCTAACAAATAGTTTTTTTTTTAATGACACCTTCTATCTGGAACATGCTGATAAACCATGAAATGTTGCTGGTTTCCCCTAAATGTCCTGAAAAATCCTGAAATTTCAAGGGCAACACTCCGCCGGTGCCATCTCTAGGCACTCTCGGCGCCTCAGCACGTTGATCTGTGGGATCGGTGGAGCTTAGATTACAGTACCATTTGGAGATTTCATGGCAATGCGGCAATGTGATACAAAAATTGATATTTTCAGGGTTTCTCTGAAAATGTGCTACGCCGAAGCCATATTCTGAAAACACCGAGTAGGTGGAAATTCCTGGACGCTTTTCCGTCTCATCTTGACAGCATGGCCTCTCCACTGGCTTGGAACCCAGGCGCGTCTCGAATTGTCGAAGGTCAAAGAGAAAAGATTGTTGAGGCTGATAAGTTAGATTATGTTATTTATCTTTTATAGTTCGGTGCTACTAGATTGATTATCATCTGTGAGGGTTTTTTGGATGGAACACACACATACACACACATACATACATAACATAAAATAACATAACATAACATAACGTTAGGTTACGTTACGTTCCGCTACATTACATTACATTACATTACATTACATTACATTACATTACATTACATTACATACATGCATACATACATACATACAAAATTGTGCGTTCTTTGAATTTTGCGTGTCTTGGAATAAGCCAATAAGTCTGACTCGGACAGCAATACATGATAACTTAGGACAGACCGTGCTTCCACTCCAAGCAGTGAATTGTACTTTTGATGAGCCACTGTCACTTTTTCATACAGCCCCGAAGAGAAAAACGAGAGCACAAAACGTAAAATTCATGCAACCATGCCTCAACTCATTAAATCAATACAAGTGGTGATTGTTATTGTGTCTCTTGTCTTTATCTTCAAAGCCCGTTCCATCAAATTTAACCCATTCAGTACTGTAAAACTTGAAACTGCCGAACGATTCGTGTGAATTCCAAGGTCTCCCAGGAGATCGTGAAGCAAAGTCAGTTCTGACTCCGGGAATCCACCGAGCAGCGGATTCGCCTTTTTCTCATTTCGAGCTACAAGCTTCGAGTTGCTCAGTGACTTGGAAGCGTGAACTGTACATGTCCGAGTCCAAGTCATCAAAAGATGAATTAAGGCATCGCGCGCAACACGTGCGCATGGCCAACTGCTGAACATAAGGCAGCAATAAAACCAATGTGATTTTAGTCATGGGAGCACCAGTCGTGCTTGCCAAACAGCGAGACTGTTCAGACCGCGCTGCAAGACCTCCTTGGATGATGGATGCTTGCCTTTCCCTGATATTCTCTTCATTGAAACTGCTTGAAAATCTCGATCCACCGACCCATTGAATCCACCTGTGACACACACAGCAAAAAAGGTGCAGATCTTTGCGGCATTGGTTCCCGCTGTGGCTGGGCTCTGTACAATACTGTTCACTTTCTAAAATGCCTCCAGCCATTCTGCGAAGGGCAGACTGTCGGCCGTCCATTTCGCAACTGGAAAATGTTGCTGCTGCTGCTGCTGCACTCACTTCTCTGGAACTGGGATTCCTTGCACCACCTGCCAATTAGCATCATCAGCTCTAGCTGAAAATCCCAAAGGAATCTGAGAAGCTTCAGGCACCGTGATATTACACCAAACAGGGCCCAACGGGGGCACATCACCCAACATCGAGACAAGCCTGGCAAGATCATCCTGAAAAATGAATAAGACAATAAAACGATAAAATCTGACAGAGAACAAATGCATGAATCACTGAATCTGACTACAAAACGGCCCCTGGCCTGCTGTGGCAGAGCAGATGGAGCTGCCTTTGGAGGCAGGCGCTACATCTGAGCCTACCGTCCCAGCCCTGTCCCAGCCCTGTCCCAGCCCTGTCCCAGCCTGGTTGGTGGCACCGGGCAAGTTCAGGTGCTGCAGGATGGGCGCAGCCGCGAAGACCTCGCCCAGGATCTGCTGGCGCATGTCCTGCGAAGATCTGAGAAAGCTCCTCTACTTCTTGTGAAAGCTGTGGAAGTACAAAGCAAGACCCAAAGAAGTGCTATTCGGATAAGATCAAAGCAGCTACCTCCTGTGTCGTGGAGGGCACCGCTGGCTGCTGCATTTCCAGCTGGGCCTCTGCCAAAAAACGTCGTGCTGAGAACCAACACTGATGCTATCAATCGCCATCAACTCTTTGGCACACCCGCAGAAACACAAGTTTGGGTAGATATGCCCAATCTATAATGGTCCCATCATGGCAGCATGGTTCCTATATGAAAGTGGGCCAAGTTTGAGACAAACGTTCCCTGTTGGTCACAGGGTGACACTGAGAACCAACTCAATATCATAACAATCCCAGTAAACACACCTCCTCAAGTGTCATCAGCCGCGCGGGCGTGGCACGGCGGTTCACCATGGCGGATACCGAGCCCATGACAGCAGTACCACGCACCTGCCATGGAAAGTGGAGAACCAAAACGCGTTGGGGTTGCCACCAAGTGGTCGCAAAACAAAAAAAAACATCTTTGCTGACTGTGGATGTCCTAATAATGGATGATCTTTGGTGGTTAACATCCATTGATGGATTATCCTACATACATCCATATCATCCGTTAATTTATACAGTACCGGCTATCTTGGTGGTTTCTACCATGGCCTTGATGGTGATCTGCGTGTTGCCCATGGTCTCCGGCATGGCGCCGGAGCTGCTGTGGTAGAGACCCCCGCTGTTGCCGAAGCCGCCCATGATGGCGCGGCCGTTCCTGGGACCAACTCATCACTGGATTGGAGGGAAAATCTACAGGAAACCATGGTTTTTCCATGGGTTTTTCCCATGAAATATAGGGGGTTCATGGAAATTTTGAGGTACAAATCCACTCTTTCCAGGAGGCATTTTCCAGCATGTGGAGTGGCCCCCAAGCTGCCAAGTTTCTGCTCAACTACCACATTTGGCGGCACGATGAGATGCACGCCGCCTAGGGTTGGAAGCTCTCTATGGTAGCGTTGGGTCACTATACTTTCATAGGTTGTCCGAAACTAGGAGTAGCCCAACATCAAATGGTTTATCAATATGTTTTTTTTTAATGATAATTGTCCATATTGAAGTTGCTAGATACCTCAGAGTCAGTCCACCATTTTCAGGTACCAAACCCTTATGCTGTCAGGACCCAAACCATGGGACGTTCCCTTGGCTCCCAGACCCCAGAAGGCCGTGGCATGGATGGTGATCTGCCCAGAGCTGATCGGCTGACAACGCACACTTCAATCAAATATGCGATGTCATGCTATGTCTGTATATACATGCCGATATATAATGATACATATATACATATATACATATATATATATACATATATATATACATATATATATACAGTATACATATATATATATATATACATATACCTATATATATATATACACCTATATATACATATTACATATATTAAAATATTATCACATATCTACAGACATCCAGATAAAGATACACAGTTTGTTGCGGGCCTCCGGATGGATGAAGAGCGCCTGGGAGAAGTCCAAGTTCGCCGCACCCGCCACGGCACGCGCGCGGATCTCGGGCTCCGGGATCCACCTGGAAAGCCACGCCAAAAACCACGGGGATATGGGAAATATCTGTGGAAATCATGTGGAAAACATGGGGAAATACTATGAAATACTGGGGATATGTGATGTTAATGATGTTAGAACAATTCTTGACATATTGAAAGTGCATAAAAGTGCATAAAGCCTCGAAAAAGATCAATGGGGACAAAAGATTAACTTCTCATTATCGGGAGTAGGAACATCCTTTGTATCCTTTTGTTGTGTACCCTAATTTGACCCATAATCACATGATGGTACCCATTTGGGATCCATTGGCAATTTCGGAACGCACTTCTCTTCGTTGAACTTGCACCAGGCTATTCCAGAAAATGAATGGCTGATTTGTTTGCAAATTGAATGAGATCCAAATCCTCATGAATTTGTGAAAGACCTCTATCAATCTCCTGGGAATGCGTCGTAAGGAGTCTCTGCTGGCAACAGGAGTCTCTTTGTCTACATGTCTGAGATCTCTTTGAAGCTCCAGAAATCTCCAGAAAACAAATTAAGTCAATCAAAATCTGAAGATCTTCGAACCACTCGTGGAACACTGCCCGGTTCCACCTGCCGAACTTGTTTGCTCCAGAAAGGACACCGACAAATTTGGTCTGCGACATGGTCACAATTTCACTGGAACAGCCTGGAAACGCTTGAGTGGAACGACTGCAGGGTTGGTGCAGATAAATACGACATCGCTGCGGAGTACACACGGCGTCTGGCCATTCATTGTCTCTGTAATCAAGAGGAAAAACATGGAAAAACGGGACCATGCATGTCCTGTGCCAAGCTACTTTGAGCAGCGATAATCTTGGCGACTCGACAGATCTCAAGAATCCACCCCACCAGAATGGACAGAGGGGACAGTCAGTGTTTGTCGGGAGATTAGCAAACAGTGCCAGGAGGTTGAGCCAAAACCAAAACATGAATTACGAACAAGAAAGGTTAGGACATGTTAGGACACTTAGGATCCTGAACCTTTCAGCCGTCGACATGCAGTAAAAGAGATCTGCTGCCTTTTCCACATCGCGCAGCAGACCTTCCACCATTTGTGGAATATGTCACCCAGACGGTGCTCAGTCTGGCAGTTTGATACGTTCTGTGTAGGAAACATTTGAAACACATCCCTGCTGTTGCAGAATCATTGGAGGCGAGGCTGCCCATCAAACAATCATAGAACCGGAAGGCCTCATTGAGTACCTGTACTGTCAATCCACAATCTTCAAAGTGCGCGCTTAGGGTAGCCATGGGTGTCCTTTGGTGAGGATTTTTGACAACAACACGTTTAGGTTTGCAAACCAACGGACTTTGCAAGATTGTTGAAAATGTCTCAGGGTTCGTACTGACATTCAATCGTAAAAAAAACTGCCGTTGAGACATATTGACTGCTCTCCATAACACATCCAGGCATCTCTGAAGCGAAATGCACTGAAGGTTAGAGGTCATTGGATGTCTGTACATTGGAGCCTACTTAGCCTACTTCGAAAGGTGACTCTTGGGGTCCTATTGGTTGACGCACTGACCTCCTGCAGTAGGGATGTGTTGGGGTGCATACTCGGCCGCCCCGAAACTTGTCGCTCTGGTTGCCGCGAAACGCAGCATTCTCCCAGAGCTCGGGCACGACAAAATGGGTCACCTGCACTCCCAGGATTTTCGATTTTCGCGCCACATCCAGCCGTTACCCTGACTTTGGTGGCTAACAACTAACAACAACCATAACAACAACATACAACCTCTTCAAGGCTATTGGCAATGTTTCACCAGCTTGACGAATCACAGTTCATCTCACCGAAGATTCAGGTGTCGCAGCTTCGCACATTAGCAGTGATGAAACGTCCAGCCAGGTGCATCCAGCTTCGCACGTGGATTGAAAGGATTTTGTGGCCCAATAAGACCTCACCCGATATGATTCACTGATAGTACTGATAGATCTTCAACCACGGCATAGATTCAACGCATTCTTGATGGCATAGGCATGGTGAAACTTGGGTGCCCAAGGAGTGAGGTGGTACATATTGGGCGCTAGCTAAAATCTGCGGGTGAATTTTGACCTGTTTCGATGTTTCGTCTGCACCGCTGGAAACATATCATTCTGCAGAGTCGCCACAACAGCTAGGCCCGGCTCAGCTGCTATCAAGTCGGCAACGCTTTTTTGGCTAGGTTGCTGTTCGAACTTTATAGATTCTATAGATTATACAGGTTACATATGGTATAGTGTAGGCATACTAAGCAGAAAAAGAAGATAAACGAGCAGTTCACAATTATTTTAGTAGCGTATCACCTGTTCTATCGATTTGGGGCTTGATATTCAGTAGTACATAGCAGGGAGGAAAGCAAGGAGGGATGCATGTTTTCCCCTTGCATAATTTTCTGGTTTGAAGTTGGGAGTTTCCCAGAACCATTTGCTGCTACTGTGCTACTCTTTGCCGATCAGGCATTCTCTGCTAAATATAGAAAATGGATGAAAATGGTGCAGAGCACTGCATCCCTGTCTTCAAAACCCCTGAAAAGACATGCCTTTGACACCGGTTTCGCTGAAGACCTCTGGCCTATCACGAGCGCGACCCGGCTGCTCGTAGTGAAACACTCCGCCCTTGCTATGACCTTTGTCATAGCGGCGATAGCTGGGTCAACTTCCCAAATGTGAAGAAGTGTGCCCCCTTGTGGAGGGGCTGCAGTGTGGGGCAGGCTTAAAAAATGAAAAACCTGTATGATACTCGGCTATAATATCAACCGAGAGTTTATAAACCCCCAGTTTCTAGATTCGGGTGCTCAGAATTGTGAGAATGAACCGATTGCAGCTGATACCCCCAGACTACCATCCCATTACCAATCCCAAGAACAAATCCAAATCCTGATTCATCATGATTTTCAATGATGGTGATATAATGGATGTGTTCAAATGATCTCTCCTACGACCCCACTGGAATTTGGGAAGATCCACAGCTGCTGGCCTTTTGAGCTGACCAGATCTCCGGTCTGTGAGACGGGCCACGAAGAACCGCACCGGTGTCGCTCCGAGCGCACAAGCCCAACGGTTCACAGGTGCAAGGCTGCTGTAAACCTGGGAGTAGAATGTTTGAGTGGCCTCTCCTAGACTGCTGTGGTGGAATATCGTCGGATCAAAAATAAATGAAATGATGGTTGATTGAGAACCGCAATTGGACAGAGAGGAAAATGAAAAAAGACAGAGAGAAGGAAAAAAGAAGAAGAAAGAAAAGGAAAGAAAGATGTCTGAAAAAGAGAGAGAGAGAGAAGGGGAAAAAAAGGAGGAAGAATACTTTGCATCTTGAAGCCTTCCAAGACAAACCTCAAGGACTTTAGCCTGATGCTACTTGCTGTTCCAGGGACCATCTAACTGGACGTCGCAAAGTGCTTGTCCCAGCCAGTTCCAGGATCGATGTACTCCAGTTGCCTGCAGAGACTTGATCTCCAGTTAGTTTCCAAACTATCTTTGCCGATCCAATGGATCCAAACCCTTTGCCAACTTGGATCTTATACAAGATTCCGTCCTCAACAAGCCAGAACTTTGCCAACCCAAACACATAGGTGTGTCCTAAAAATGGTGCATACTGAAATCCAAACCGAACATGTTTTTATTCTTTGATGGGTAAAATGAAAATAAACCACTGGATTTCAGGAGAGAAAACATCTTCGGACATACCCGCGTCTCCCCATGTCTCAGTGTCCCCAAGCCAACCTTGGAGCATCCTCTTTGCGAGCGCTGAAATTGGCCAAGTCGCGCTTGTTCTTCACCTGGCGAAAGATACCAAGGAAGCCTGGGAAGATATGGTTTTCTCAAAAAAAAATAAGGCTTCACCAAAATCCATCTAGTCACTAGTCAGTGTTGTAACCCATTTCTGGACAAAGCCACGTGAGGGAGGTCAGTGTAGATTATTGGAACTTCGCTCCATGAAACTTGGACTGTTTTCCCCAGCTTGGTGCTTGTGAGGAGATCTTATGAGAAGGGAAAGACTGCAGCTTCGCCAACATACAAAAACAATGAAGATGTACCATTGGGTGGCCAAATACAAAAACAAGAAGGAGCTAGCAACTGGATCCTTCCCAATCTCTATATCTACAAGTGAAAGCAAAGAAATGCACCAAACGAAAGACTCTCCTTGGCCCATTGCAACTCCTCTCCTAATCAAGGCAGAAGTGCTACTGGTTTGTAGGGCGTTGGGAGCTTCAAATCCTTCATAGCTTCCCAATCCATGTCAGAAAACCTCGGGGAAAACCGTGACCCATTGAGAGCGGCCTGGTGGCATCTCACCAGCTTTGAGCTGGCCAACAGGACTCACTAGTCATTGCCATTGCTCTTATCTGCCTATCAAAGAGCAGGTCACGTTGGCGCACTGCTGTGATATTCTCTGGCCCCCGGCCATTTGTGGTTCATGAGGTTCTTAACACCGCCAGGCCTGCACTTGCCATGCCCTTCTGTCTTGCAGAACATGTCGACTTCAAGTTGCAGTCCGTATCAAGTATACGTTAAACTGACGCAATAGTCAGAGTCTGCTCATTTTTGTTCATGTTGCTAAATGCAATGCCTTCCACAAACCATAAAATACCCTTCAGTTCTGAGACTGGGTGGCACTGCAAGCCCCCAAATCGGGAAACAGTCCAGCCATGTCCTTTCCAGGCCTCATTGGTAAACGTTGACTGGGCTCTTGCTGCAACAGCCCCTGTGCTGGTGGCGTTCATGATGATATGATGATGACAGTTTCATAGTGCGCCGTGTGAAAGTGTCAGTTGCCAATGCCACGACCCTTCCAAACAGTTGGATGTGTGAGTATGCCTGGTGCGCATACGCAAAATTGGACAAGTATCTTCCACATCTTATCAATCTTTGTGCATATATGCCAACCATTTTTTAGTCATGTGATCCGCAGACACGCTGATTGAAGCTTGCTTTCTCTAGCCAACTGTAAACCGCAAAGTGAATACCAAATCCCAGAATCTGATACCAATCTGATACCAATGTCAACGTCGCGACTGCACGCCTCGATCAGGCTCTTGCAGGGGCCGTTGCATGTCGAAGGGAAAGGCACCTGGAAAACCATGGAAAACCAACAAGATCCAACGAGTTTCGCGGAACTCATCTAAGACCTTGAGACCAAAATCGGTGCCTTTCAGCAGCAAGTTATTACTTTTTGAGTACCTCAGTCGCTGCCAGGCCTTGGAAATTCCCTTGGTCACCTTTGCATAGATCTGCATTGGATACGCACTCTCGAAGGGAGGATGGCCACACCTCAGAGAGGCTCTTCGGCTCGCGAAAATTAGAATATGCAATGCCAAATTCCCGGAATCCCCATCACAAAAAAAACCAATGATAATGGCGACAACCGCAATGATAACAATATCATCGTCGTCGTCGTCGTCGTCGTCATCATCATCATCATCATCATCATCATCATCATCACCATCATCACCACCACCACCATCATCACCACCACCACCATCATCACCACCACCACCCTCATCACCACCACCACCAGCTTCATCACCACCACCACCATCATCACCACCACCATCATCATCATCATCACCACCACCATCATCATCATCATCATCATCATCACGACCACCATTATTATCATCATCCTCATCCTCATCCTCATCCTCATCATCATCATCATCATCATCATCCTCATCCTCATCATCATCATCATCATCATCATCATCATTGTTTTCATCGTGTTCATCGTTTTCATATATCCTTGGTTTTGCCAGATCCATCTCCTCCATTCTCCTCCCAGTTCTCTGGTTGTGCTCAAGGGACATCAGCTCAAAGACGAGGATGCCCAGGGTCCACCAATCCTGAGTCCAACATCTGGGCTTTGATGGGTCATACAGTATAGTATGTTCAATCATGTCTTATGTGTGTGTACAATATATATATATATGATACCATGCATCGTGTAGACATGTTGTCACAATCAAACTATAGAGTTTACTTTAGAGAATTGCTTGCACTGCGGTCAGATTGAGTAGCTAGTCAGCTTTGGAATAAAAGTGCGTGATTCTTTGCAAGCTCTCCCTCTCTTTGAAAAATGGCTCCATTCCATGATGACTCCGAGTAGCCACTGCATTGGTGTGACCCGTGGAGGCGATCAGCTCCGGTGCAAAATAGTCCGGGGTCCTCAAATGAGAAGGATCTCAGATGATCTCAGTGCCGAGACCAGATCTTTCCCGTCTTTCCCCAATCTAAGAGCTTGACCCGCAGCTGGTAAAGGTCTTGCCAATCACAAACCTCATGCGCCAGCAATTCCCAAGACAGCGTTCACAGTCAAAGTAATTTCAGACCTCAGATAATTTTGGAATATGATTCATCTATATAATAATTATCTTCCTTAAAGTGTTCGATGTTACCACCTCAAAAAAGAGTCAGATCTTCCAAAAATCGACCTGGCAGGTCCTCCACTTTGGCCCTTCGCCATTGGCAGGGCTTCCCGACTTGGCCAAGCCCATGTCAGTGAGCTTGATGTGTCCACCTTCCGTCAGAAGCAGGTTCTCAGGTTTCAAGTCCTGGCGATTTGGTGACCCCGGTGCAGCTACATGGGAGATGGAGATATGGATAGATATGGTGAGAGAATCTGAATCATGGTTGACTCCACTGCGATTCTGAGTCCAATATTGGTGTGAGTTCCTGGCTGGTTCAGAGGTTCAGATCCAGATCTGAGATGATCTGAGTAGTATGCCCAGCTTTGGGATGATTCAGGTCATATCCAGATTTATCGTCAGACCCTGACCACCCACCAATAGACTCCCACGCATCCAGTCCCGGTAGATGATTCGTCGCGCGTGAAGATGTTCAAAGGCATAGATCACACCGGCACTATAGTACCTGCCCAGTCAACTGATATCAACTGATAGTCATTCTCCTCACCAGTTGGGACAAGAAGCGAACCACGAGATACCCAAGGTGGCTCAGTGGGCCCCTGAGGCTGCGCAACTCTTCACTCGCCTGCAGTGCTTCTCCGAGCCATGGAAGCCCTTCCTGGATCGTTTTATGGGAATTTTGTGGAAGGCCTTGGGATTTTCTGTTCCTTTCTGCTCAAAGACATCCTGCAGCCTATGGGTGCCGAAAATGCAAAGTGTTCCACCGTAAACTCAGTCAGATTGTTTATCTGCACATCCAAATGAGGTGAGTTCAGTCCTGTTGTAGGTGGCATAAAGCTCGCCACCCAAGCAAGGTTCTAGGAGGAAGTACAAGGTCTGGGTGCCGTTGTAGGTCTCCTGTGGTCCCAATGGAACTGGTGAGCCAGTTGAGACATCACTCGTGTTGGACTAGCAAATCTAACCAAACCTAGGCAATGAACACCAACATTGGAAAGGATATGCAGACACTCACTAATCACTAAGGACTAAAATAAAATGTCAGACTATGTTCCCACATGTTGTCATATTGTCTTCGGACATAGAACCGCTTCTGATTCAAAACCTTCGTCAAAAATACGTATTGAATTCGCTCAGTTGCAAGTGCCACACATGCATATGTTTTCCCAGGATTGCATTTCTACATACTGTATATGATATGGATAGATATATATATAATATATATATATATATATATATCATATATATATATATACATATATCATATATATATATATATATATACATATATCATATATATACATATATCATATATATATATATATACACATGTGTGTGTGTGTTAGTTTGGAATTTCCGACTGGTCTTCCTGAAGAGTGGGGAAACCCTGAAATGGCACACCGGGAGGGCTTGTGATGTCTGACCAGAGCTCAAAATCTTCAGATTCCCACATGCTGGGCCGATGATCATGATCATCCTGAGATTGAATTGGGTGTTATTAAGTTATCGCCATTTTCATAGGGAAAGTAGAGAAAATGATGATCTAGGCCCTAGGCCAGTGATTAACCAGTGGATTTAGATGTACTCTATTTTCAGACAAAGCCAATTGTTTGACGTCCCAGTCGTGCAGCCCCTGGCAGTCCCAAAGTTTGGTGATGAACGAGGAGTTCGTCATCATGAGGATGTTCTTCTCGTTCATAACACTGTCTTGCATGCCAGTCTTCACGATATAGCCCTCACAACACAGCTCGTGTCAATGCCAAAGCTTCAGTTCATGGTGATTCTACAGATTTCTACAGCCATCGGAATCTTGTCCAATCATCTGACGCAAGGATTAGGCACTTCGGCACTCAGTTTTCTGTCTGTGATCACTTGGGCATCCTGGGCATCTTGAATCCTCCGTTGTTGCGATGGAAACAACCAACCATGTGACCCTCATGAGCCACAACCATAAAGAAAATGGTATATGGTTCAAAAATTAAGACCCACGGAACTCGGAACCAAAAAAAAATGAGTCATCTTTGAGCCTTCATCTGTTTTCAGATTTCAGTCATCTGTTTTGATCTGTTTTGGAGTATCTGTTTTGGAGTTTCATCAGCCTCAGCCATACCTTGATTGACCCAGCTTGCGGCCTTGCTGAGGCCCTTCAATGCATATGTATCGCCATTGCCTGGTGCCCAGGTGACAGGAATCCAAACGTTGTAACGTTCTGCCAACAGATACAGGATCTTTGGGACGCAACCTAATGTCAGCCCTGGATGCGGCGAAACCCTGACTATCTGGGGAGGTAACACCCCCAAAAGAGTCGTATTTAAGTTATTTAAGTATATTCAAGTTGCATTTTGTCTGTCAAAAGTCTCCCTTTTTTTTCATAAACTCACGGTCCCTCAGGGGGTTCAAAACTCGCCGCCTTTGTGCTCCCACAGCTCCACTGTGCCAAAGCCACCGCATCCCAACAGGCCTTGAAGCGAAGTGCTGAATCCCAACCAAGGTGTACGATGTATCGACATGTCCATCTCTATACGGTCTATACATGTCTATACATATGCTATGTACGACATATCATACATAACATGCCATGTCATGCAATATCGTACCATGTCTTACATTACATCATATTACAATTAAATTGCATTGCATTGCATTGTGTGCGTACGTACGTAGAGTATCTGTGAGAAATATACCAATGGGTGAGTCTAACTCCCTGCAAGACTACCCATGCACTTTCAATGGCCAGAAAGATAGCACAACTCCCCAAACTCTTCCACTCCGGCTGGGCTCTCAACCCACACGCTGCAAGTCATGGCGCTTGATCCTGAGTCGGTGCGGTGACAGCAGGCTGCCAACCACGGAGTGGGTCAGGGTTGTTCATCAAATAACTGGGAATTGTTTGGACTTGTTCGTTTCACTTTCAGGGTCATCTAATTCAATAACATTCAATATGGATAATAACAGTAACCGTATTGTTGTTGTTAATAATAATAATTAATAATAATAATAACAATAATTAATAATTATGATGATGTATACTTCAAGATAAGCTGGGACCTGGGACCTGCCATTTCAATGCGCAAAAGCCTGGAAGAATGGCAGCTGGGCTCTGCTGAGCTCCGGAACTTGCCACGACAGATGTCGCCACCATCGGCTCCGGGCACCACCTTTTTGTTTTCTCGCTGTCCCTGGCGCAGCAGCGCATCATCCATTGATGTTGCACCCAATTCCCCAAGACTCCCCCAGCATTTGATATGGTTGCTATCCATGATATGCTTGGTATATCTTGGTATGTTGACCAGTAATTTTTTCATTTAATGATTCACCCAAGATACCCAAGTCATCCCAAGATATCCCAAATCACCAGCTGCGGCAGCTCGGGCTTGGGATGGTTTGGGGCCTGGATGATGTCACTCAAAGGTCCAAGTAGGATGTCGAAGGACTCACGATCCAAGACCAAACACTTGGCAGTTTTGGACTTCACCTGAGGCTGTCGTCAGATTCCGCCTCGGGGGATCCCAAGCCTCTCAGTTCCATTTCCGTTCGTGGGCCAGCCTTTGTCTGGTTCGTCTCAACTGACATCCCAAACCAACTACAGCTATATCGCATTCCTGGCGTGGACAAATTAGATTTCCCTTTGATCCTATCAGCTGTATATGTATGGTATGGGATGGCATGGCATGGCATGGCATGGCATGTATGTATGTATGTATATATATATATATATATTTATATACATGGTTCAACATAGCTAAAAATAATGATGTATATATATATATATACAGTATATGACTATAAAGAATCAGAGATATGCATATATTACAAAATATATGTATACATACGTATGTGTATACATATATATATATATATGTGTGTGCAAGACCATAATTGTAAAGACACTCAAGAAGATATATAACTATAACAATTAATTATATAGGCATAATTAATAATTGTACATTTAATTGTATGTACATGTGTCATGCATATTAATGTGTATTATAATTTATGTGGATATACATACCTAGATCCCCCACATGGCTTACAAGACCCAAGTGGCCAGCACTGTCGCTCCGCGCTTCTCGTTTTCCAGCAAGGCCTGTGTCACAAACTGTGAACTCCAGGAAGATTTTCGGGGGCAAAGGAAAGAGGAATCTGGAAAAACGTGGAATCGGGGCGAGCCGAAGCAAATGTGACAACTTCACACAATTTACTGATATTGAAAGAAAAAAGAAAACGGTTGGGTTGAAATTGGGCAATTACGGAAGAAACAGCATTTCCAACCCAAAAAGTCGTCAAAAGGTACTTAAGAAGTACAGATTCTATGGCCATGCTCAACATTGCCATAACTCCCGTGTCCCGAAGCTGGCCTTCTCGCCAAAGAACTGCGCTGAACCACGCGAAACACTGGCCTGTCATCGTCCATGATGGTAATCGCTGATTGCAAACGGCGAATGATCTAGAAACAAAATGGACCTTGGGTTCTCATGGTTCCCATCACAGCGATCGTAGCCATGACGAGTATGCAAATCTCGACATCTGAGCTTCACAATTGAAAGATATTGAAAGATTGCTCATTGCTCATTGCTTGTGGCAAGTCCCTGCAGCCAATTTCCACATCCTACTTTCGGGCGCGCGCTTCAAACGGACTTTGCCACAGGTTTTTCAGTGAAACATGGCGGCCTTATGCGGCCCTCAAACGCCTGGCAAGCCTGGTCTGCTTCTCAATCCGCTTCCGTTTGAAAGCTTCGCAGTTGGTGGTTCCACTCAATTCAACAAAAGCCTCAAAAGGGCAGATGGTATCTGCTGGCATGAGATGGCATCAAATGGTTGAGGTCTGGAATGAAATGTCACTGCTTTTAGCAAACACAGTGCTCCCAGAAAGGCTTCACATCCGGCCAGGGCAGTTTTGGCCCCAGTGGAATGGAGCCCCAAAAGTGCTCAGTTTCAGCGCTTACAATTTTTTTGGCAGAGAATCTGGCAGCAAGGTGAAAAACCATGCCAGCTAGAAAAAATGGTCTTCCAACATGTCCTAGAGCCTAAACAAACCTGTCCAAACTTCGTCATGTCGTAAGGCATCAGAGATTCAGGGGCGCTTCATCCCGAAGAAGCAGCTCAATGGTGGCAGGTGAGATTTCCTATCCCAAAGTTCAGCCCATCTCAGAATATCTCAATGGTGTAGCGGCACTTTATAGCATGGATGTGGGTTTGTCCAAAAATACCCAGGGTCTCGCAAAATCCAGCAGTACAATGTGATTTCTCATCGTCGATCCTCTGAAAATCCTTGAAAATTACCATCAATTGATTGAAACCGGTCATTTTCCCTCCAAATCATGGTTTATCAGCATTTTCCCTCTGAAAATCAATGAAAATCGCCATCCATTGTGGTATGAAAACATCCCGCGCTCCTTGTGCTGGTGAGGTCCAGGATCAGCTTGGTCAAAGAGTCCCGCCTTGTACGCCGCTCGGCCGAAGTTCTCGTCACCAAGGATGGTGATGAAGTCTTCGGCCTGATTTGAAAGTAGAGGTGGTGCCGTATGGTGCCATATGGTGCCATGATATCATGATATCATGATACCTGGTCCACCTGGTCTGATATCTGTTGAGTTGTCAATTATTTCTCCAGCATATCTTGGTTGAAACGCTTGGAAATGGGAAACTGGTGCTTCTCTTAGGGAAAGTCTTGTGTCAGCTGCATGACACAAGGACTTCCCATCGTACATCCCAACCTCCAGCCGGGTGTGCATCGGAGGACCCGTGCAGTTGAAGCCAGCACAACCAGGCGGAAGGAACCGCCTACGATGCTGTGGCTGGAAATCATCTGACTTGTCAGGTTCGCAATATGTTCTGCAATCACAACCACAACACTTAAGAAATACTCAAAATCCAGGTCAATATATGTGTGTGCCATAAAGTAAGTGTGCGTGCACATATGATTGCTTGTTGGTGATTTCTCAAACATCGAACAGTCTCAAGTCTTTTTCAGGGAAACCCTCATATTGGTCTGTCTAAAAACAATGTCCCCATCTTTTCTTCTTTCTAAGGAGATATAAAGCCACAACGAAGTTCCAGAATCGTTGATCAAGTTCAACTATAGTCTCTGCGAGATGGCTGAGCACTTCCACTGAGCTTGATGACAGGCGCCACAAGTATATGATTCATTCACCTACAAGAAGTGGCCCGAAATACCATTGAAGTCATTCTTTTGCATCGCTCACAGATACTCTCCGGTAACGTGGCAATGGAAAATCCTCTATGGCGGGTTTCAATGGGAAAATTCTCTAGTTTGAATGGGAAGATCCTCTACAAATTAAGGCTTTAAGGAGAAAACCTCTTGAAAATCCTCTATAAGTGGGGAATTTTCCAGCCACGTTTCCTCAACAGTTCCCCCAATGGCTATCACCTGCGGCTCTCACGGTACAGAGCCACGGGGATGCAGCACCCGGTGAAATTCCCGAAAGCCTCTGTCAGCAACAAAAGCCACAAAAAAGGCCAGGGTCTGTGGGTACTTGGCAAAAAACATAGCGGAAATGGATCAAAATAGGCTGTTCTGGTGAATTTAGGGGTCCTGAATTCTTGGGGGACAGTGCCTTCTCTCGAAGTGAAGAATTCAGCAGATGTGTGGAACAAATTCCACTTGGGAATCTCCAGTGAGGTCTTTGTTTTCTGTCAATGGGTTTGAGCATACATCCAATTTATCTCCAACTTATCCCAACCTGATGATTTGAAACATGTTAAGCTCACATTGTTCCTATGAAAATTCATTGAAACGACCTATTTGGAGGTATGTCATATCCCATTTTCAGACAATCCTGGCATCGACTCGGAGGTCTATCCGGCACCTGGCGGTCCTCCCCTGTCACCTCGACCGAAAGGTGGGTATCTTTGGTTGCTGAGGTCTCCCAAAAGCTGAGGATAGACAGGGGTTGGCCCTTTTCTATCCTTTCTCAGCAATTCGTGTTGTCCATCAGTAATCTCAATACCAAGTAGTTGGCCTTTAGTGAAGTGCAGGATATGTTTTCCTCATGGTGAAGGCGGTGCAGAGTCGTTATTTGACAGAGTTGAAGGCATCCATGACCGTGTGGGGCCTATCCTACAAAGCAAATTCTTCCCACAAAGGTCACAGAGATAAGTGCGTCAGCAGATGATAGGAAGATCTATTGGCCAATGGCATGGAGCGAACCAGCAAAAAGCAGAATAGAGATCAGCGATGCTGATGCTGGGAAAATTAGTCAATGGCACTTCAAAGTCCGGCAAACCGATCCAGAAACCCATCTCATGTTCAAAATGTTGGACTTGTCATTTACTGTTGCCATGCGGCAGTGTCACCGAGCCTGTGCCGGAAAGAAGAAACTATATAAGTGCAACAAACAACAAACATCCTGTAGTGCCAACACAAGTAGCTCAAGTACCAAAACAACCAACCAGGTCTGAAGATGTCTCACATTCTGACGAAATTGGCATTCTTACAGATCCAACAGATGCAGTGCTGCAGCCCCCGTCCCAGCCGACTGGGCCAATCTGTTGCCGGGTTGCCAGCGCATGCACCAATTCTCCGAAGGTGCGATCAATCCACGCTGCAGGGCACATGGTCTGCCAGAAATTGAGCTCTCTTGGAAGGCTTGGGAAATTGTGTTTGTGAATCTTGAAGACTCAATGGCATAGTGTGTATATATATATACATATATATTGTTTTGTATTGTTATTGTTGTTATTTTTATTATCGTTATTATATAATTGTATATATAATATGTATGTAATTAATACTGTATGTAACATATGTATGTTATTGTAGGTGAATGTATATATTTGTTTTTTAATTTACATTTATTGATTTAAATCTGTTTATTTATTTATTTATGTGTTTATTTATTTATTTATTTTATTTAGATTCTTAGATGTTTTCCAAACACTGCGACTGCGGTAGACCTTTCTGCGGTCAAGTTCCGCCACCCGAAACGCTCGCCGCAAACCAGGCCTGCCACATCCGCGAGGACTGTCGCCTTCCATTGGGGTTGGCGATGGCATCCAGGAATTCAATGGCGGCTGGAAACCTCAGTGATGGCCAACTTCACCAGCATGTCATCAGTGATCGTATGTTGAAAGCTCCTGTCTTGGCGTAAGTTTACTTTGTTTACGTCCACAAAGTCCACAAAACAAAGCCTTCACAAATTGCTTCAGATCACACGTGCAGGATTTTGATTCCAACACGCAAGTTTGTGCGTGTGTGTATAGTAACTTTCCAGGTTGGAATGGGATTCATTGCAACCTGCAAACGTCACCAGTGGTTCCTGCAGTGAGGCTGTTCGGACTTTGTATGTATGTTACAAAGTGTCACAGGATTCTTACAAGTGTATGTTCACACGTTTTTTTTGGGTTCATGGAAAATCCCCATTTGGAGGTTTCCAATCCATGGGGGTACCCCTAAATCATCCATTTTAGTAGGATGTTCGATTCCAAACCATCCAGCTATTGGGATACCACCCATTTATGGAAAAATCCCGCACTGATCATCCATTGATATTTGTTGCTGGAAAATCTCCATTCATAAACCAGCTTTAATAAACCTCCATTGATATAAACCTCCATTGATATGAACCAGCTATAAACGATGGAAATGACCATTTGTAGCTGGGAAAACAACCGTTTATAATCGTTTAACCAGATGAGTTTCCATGTGTTTCCAAGCTCTAAACCTTCATTTTGATTTTAAAACCGCCCAGGCACCGATAGATTCGGCCAAAGAGGCCGCCAAAGAAGTCCAAAGTGAAGGCTTGACCCGCCTTTTTTCACCGCGAAACGTGTTGGAGATATGGGGATGGGCCAAGACCTACAGATGGTGGGTGAATTTGGATGAAATACCAATATGCAGAGGGGGGATGAACAATAGGGATGAACAATAAATCCAGATTTACCAGCATGTTTTTATGTTCGGTAGCAGTATGTGGTTTTGACCCATAGCCAGGATATTGAATTGTCGATCTGTTGACTGATGTTGTCTGTTAGAATCCAGACAACTTGCTTCGTACCATAATCTCTATGTAAATATATATATATACAGATAGAATCAGATAGATAGATATCCCAGATAGGTCATAGACTCATATTCCCATCTGATGGCCCCTCAAATCATCGCTATGTGAGGCAAGCTGAAGCCCTTGGCTCTTTAAGCAGCACACTAGGCAGAGTTAAGGAAACGAGAGCCTAGTGTAAGAAATAACTGTTTGGAAGAAAGCAGTGTTGTCTGCATCACAAATAAGACCAAGCGAAGAAAAGGCGCTGCAGCAAACTATACGGACAACTTTGAAAATCAAATGGATTCCAAACTGGTGATGCAAAATGATTGAAATAGTCCCAAAGAGGCTCCAAGTTTCCCAATGGATCCAATCCATGCTGAGTGGCTGCAAAGCTTTCATTCAGGATCAGAAGCTCCTTATCCGAACCACCGTTCTTGGTCACCATCACCTGCCGGACATGGCTCGTTAAATGTGGCTTCAGGGCGCTGCTTCAATGGCCCCAAACCTCTTCACGCTCGGCGGTATTTTCAGTCACCTTGGTGGGTCTCGAAGGCCCGGGAGTTGCCCGCAACAAGATGACTGTCACACCGAAGTCTAAAAGACCTTGCGGCATTGTTGTGGCAGAGTGTGGCAGACCAATAGCAAATATCTTATGAAACTGAACCACCCTCCACAGGCCTCGAAAGGCTTTTGAGTGAATTGGACAATGTGACAATGTGCAATAGCCGAGATGCCCGAAGCTACGACCCAGCAGACACCATTTAGAAAACATGGCAGACAGATCAGACAGGACACTCCAGAGTTCTCGGAGGCAAACATCCTGCTGCTCCTCCTCATCTGACCCATCTCGACACAGTTCCTGTCCGGAGTGGCGACTGTACTAGCGAACATCTAGGCGACTGAAACAAAACACAACTTCAGCGTCTTGGCGAAAACCATCAGAGTGTTCATCCATGCCCATCAATTGGAAGCCGGGCTCTTTTTTGAATCCGGTCCGACTCCTATCAATTTCAGTGTTTCTGAGGGTGTACCGGGTGTGCCCACTGCCACTTGCTCCTGCCCATCTGCCCTGCCTATCGATCCGCGACATTAGGAAGACCTGAAGTCGTTCTGAAACAGATGGAGAAATGGTGAAAATGGGGAAAGCAAAAAACCTGGATGGCCTATGCTATGAAGCTTCCAATGCCTGTGCGTTGTGGACCTCTTCAACCTTGATCTATAATCACTTGAATCAGCTGACAAAACACCTCGGTAGATTTGTCCTACTGGTTGATAGGCATTCCCACAGTTGATGGATTTACATAATCATGAATCATCATCAAGGAAATCTTGTAATATAATCGCACAGACCCATGGAAACATCAACCTACCATCATTTCTGGATCTTGTCTCCATCTTGCAAATCAAGCCCTCATGTTTCTTGGCTGAGAACCCCATGTTCTTGGTTCCAATTCGGTAAAACCCATCAACCAACAGACAGGTTGAGTCTACCGCTGTGCATGGGTAACAAGTGGAGTACCCCAAAATGAATGATGTAAGACATACCTGTATAGCCGTACATACATTTGGGTATGGGGCAATATCCAAAATCTAAGGAATCGCAGGTTTGGTCCATTTTTATCCATTTTAGGATCAACCATCAAGGTATTGTAGTACCCAGTTTCGACCCATGCCCACAAAAAAGGTCACAAGTTACCATTTGGCGGGTATTAAAAGGGGCCCAAAACAAAGCCACGATATCAGCCCAAGTGCTAGTTGAAGGGACCAAATATGTGGCTTCGATTTCGAATATACGGACGCAATCATCGTTTGAAACCCTGGTTGGCTGTATACCCCATTGACTAATATTGACCAGTTATTGTGAGATAACTGGCATTAACCATCAAACTATTGATATCAACCATTAACATCATTAACATTAGGTATTAGCAACCAATAGTAACTGGTATTACTGATACCATTAGTTAATCAACCGTTAACCATTAACTGGTATCACTATATCAATCAGTTATAGTTAACCATTAACATACCATGATCATTGGATGTAGCACCACTGAGACCATGGACGGATCGCGTGTAGCTGAACTCAAAGAGCTGCAGCTGCCCTCGCTCAACGCTCCGGAGGTTATCGGCAAGCGCCTGCGAAAGAGCTACTTTGGGATAGGCGTAGCAACCAAAATTTGGGGTCAAACCAACTGAAATCATCCAAAATCGAGGATTTAACCAACAAGGACTGGGGCTTTACGGCTTTACTGAGAGAAATGGTGGGTATTGCTTTCAATCTGACTATCAAAAATCGTCACTTCAACCGCCAATTTTTTGCCAAGAATTTGAATTGGGATTTAACCATATTTACTGTAATCGACAATCGTCGGGATTGAACGAACAAATTTGGGGGCTGGATTTAACCAACTAAGATGGGGTACCACCAATCAGAATTATGGGGAGAGGCACACACAAACAACAAATGGAGCTTCAGCCAGCAAAAGCATGTTGACCAATGTTGGCCAAACATTATTTTTGGTTGCGAGTACGAACAAAAATCAAGCAAGACACAAGGAAGACCGATGAGGCATAAGCCCCGATGATGAGGGTGTCATCATCAAACTGTTGATTCGTTGCCACCAAAAAGGAGCTAGCAACCAAAAAAATTGGGATCTTTTCAAACAGCAGCGCTGCAGTGCTGGGGCTATCACCACCAAAATGTGGGCATATGGACTAGTGGAAACATAAGCTACCTAGAACTTGCATACCCTGGATTTCTAACAGAATGGGTAATGATGGCGTGTCAACATGAGCCTGCAAATTCCTGAGTCTTGTCCATGGTCTTGAACTCACGGGGCTTAGGCTTCCCAATGACAAAATTACCTGCTTCCTGATTGTCATGTTGTCTTGTTCCAAAATAACACGCAACGGTGCCTCCATTAAAATTAATCCTTTGAACAGATCTAAATTTTGAGACCTCCTACAGAAAGAAGAAACTGCAATTTCTCGTGTTTTTTGTTCACTGGCAGCCCTGGCCTGTTCCACGGCACCACAAAGCTCGACAGAGTCAGAGTCCCCCAGAGCCGGATCTGGCAGGTTGGAGTCTTTGGCAAAGACCTGGTGACGTCTTTGGCTGACTCAATCAAGGAAAAAAACCCAGGGAAACCCAGCACCTTGCGGCCAATGGAAATGATGTTGGCAGCATTCCTGCAGCAACAGGTGCGCTGAATCTTCTACTGACTCATGTTGTTTTTTATATTTGACTCTTGCAACAACCTGTTTCAGGATCTACTTGGACTCTTCCTGTTAACTTCATCTGCTGGCCCCCACATCCCTGGGTCCTTATACCAGCACCCTCCAAATTCCGCGTGTTCAATATGCTGCCTTTGAGGAAACAACACGTCTTGCTTTCCCACTTCCTGAGAAGGGGCTGTGCATAGGCTGCTTGCAGCAGAGTTTGATCTGGCGAACAAGAAACGATTCAAGACAGCGATTTCCAGACATTCTCCAATCCTTCCAGATCTTCCAGAACTGCAAAAATGGAAACCTCTATAATATATCATACATATACATTAGATATAATATGATATAATTATATAATATGCATGTATTTCTTCTTCAAAAAATGGGCTCTTCGGATTTCCACGGGATTTCCAGGGCGTTGTCCCTTTCGTTTCCCCTCATACCTTTCTGCTGAGGAACAGCAGCACTTCCTCCGGCGTTTCCACCTGGCTCAGCACCACAATGGGCGGTTTCGGCAGCAGCGTCTCATACACCCGGTCATTCCGGAACAGCCTGAAGGAAATCATGGAGGATCAGGATGCGCGGCTGGATGATGATCTCTGAATCTGTGAAGTGTACCATGACATGGGTTTTATTTATGAAAAATATGGCTTGGCGAGTCTGTGCCTGGCTACTGTGGATTTGACTTAACATGACTTAACAATAAACTTGGAAAGAGAGCCCGTTAAAATGAGAGGTGTGCAACAGGATTCAGATTTTGCATTTAGCAGGGTAAATTGAGGGAAAGAACGGATCAAAACCATCTGCCCTCTCATGAAATGAAGCTGTGTTAAGTAGATATGCATCTTTACAGCACTGTGCTGAGGTAGGTCACCTGGTAATCTTGAATGTCCCGGACCAAGATTTGGTATTTTGATGTGATTTGATATATGAAGCCACAAAAAGGATGTTGCAATCAGTCCCGCACAAGAACCAGCAGTTTTTACTTTTGACAGTAAGTACGTAGCGACGGGTCTATCGATAGCACCATGGCACAACCCATCACAACCCATCGAACATCAAGAAGCTGAAGGAAGCAGTCCACCTCTTGCCACACACCCTGCGAAATCAGGGTCTCTAGGAACCGTCCACGATCATCCACGTTTCAGTTGACGTTTTGCTTGGTAGGAGCCCTTTTTGAACAGTAATTTGCTAGTGATGCAGCAGCTCGGTCCTGGCAATCACGAACCAGAAGTAGTGTGAGCTCTTTGCATTCCCTTGCATGCGTGCAAAGGCAGCGCGGTCAAATCTTTGAGACTCTGTTTGTGAAAAATGTGTTCTTTTTGCATGTCTGACCAAGATTGAACATCACAGGGCATTCTATGTTGACTAGCCGGATTGTAGCTGCTACCAAGCTGTTGACATCTGTCAATGCGCTTTAGAGTCGAAAACGCAGGTGGTTCAATTTGAATGGATGCCCTTGGACATGGTTTTCGCACTGTCTTGCGAGTATCTAAAGCCTTGGCTTTCTCCGCATCATGCTTGACCAAAATCATGTTCATGCGAACACGTGCATCCGCATCTTGGTCGTTGTTAGCAGAAACCCAAGATATGGTTCTGTGTCCCAACAGTACATCTACAATCAAATTGACTAAATCTATCAATCCACAGAAACCTGCTACATCTTCACTGATCTCCGAACAAATGAACAATTTCTGTAATGCAAGAACGAACTCAAATGCCTCAAATGCTTCTAATTCCAGCTTCAAGAGCCAAACCAAAAAATACGTCTCACAGCGTTTTACTGTTTTTTGCTATCATGTCCTTCCTGTCTGCTTTGTGAACGCCCCTAGCCGCATGGCCCGCACAGCCATTGGGCCATGGCCTTAGTTCCTCAATGTCTGGTGTGTTGCTCTGGTCTAAAGCCAGTTGCTCTTGCAGGGCCTTCTCAAACTCCTGGACGTCAGCTGAAGAGTCGGCTGCATATGTCGGAAAATGCATGGGGGGTGGTATACAACCAACAAAATATGGGAATGTCATAGGGATTCAGTGGGATATTTCTAAGCAACAATATGATATTTGGGTGTGACTGCAAATGGGGTGTACCAACCAGTGGATTTGGGTATACCCATATACCTTCCATTTTCGGACTCAAATGTCGCACCTATATATAGGTACCAGCATGCCAATCTCAACAACAGCCGACCACAACTCAAAAGTGTTGCCCCAGTCCTCTTTGTCGAGCCTGCCGTCGTTGTTCTTATCCAACAACTTGAAAGCTTCTGCACCTGTCACCTGGCGTTTTTGTGTCACCTGCATCTCCAGTCCAACCTTTGTCATTGCAACAATTGGGCGACAGGCTTCAGAGCATTAGTCTAAGAATAATATTGAAGACATGAACGATGCAGTCGCTTTGGCATCAACTTCATGAACTGTGGCACCTCAAAGATGCTTTTGGTTTGCATGTTGTCCCCATCGCTGAGGTGTTTTTGTCGCCGTCCCTGCTGTTGCAGGTGCATTTTATCCTTCTTCTTGAGCTCCTAGGGTCAAGGTCAGCGAGTTTCCCCAGGAGACCAGGACTTGGTCACATACCTATCTTATGTTGGCTATGGGTAAAAACCCTGGTACCTTATGTACCCTAAAATAGCTGGTTAATGGACGCTTCTTCCCCCAAATATTACGGTATGGGATGTATATGAATCATATGATATATATATATATAATATATATATATATTATATTATATATATATATGTATTGATATATGATATATGCAAATGCTCCGTAAACCCAGCCTGAAAGGTCTCATATGCCTCCATCTCCAACCGGTGCGTGCGTTCTTTCAAAAACTGCGAGGTCCACCGCTCCTGCCGAGCTGTTCAGATTTGGTAGAAAGGAAACGGAGAAAGTTGTTGCCCTTTGAAAAAACAACTTATATATAATACATAATATGTCATATATATATATATATTATTACATGTATATATATATATATTATATATATATTAATTAAAATTATATTATATATATATTACATGTATATATATATATCACATGTATATATATATATATCATTATTATTATTATTATTATTAATTATTATACATATATATATATATTATCATATTATTAGATGTAATATATGTAATGAATGGTGGGGGCAAGCAGATCAATGAGCAACGCCGAACTGGCCGAACTCATCGACATCTTGACTAAGTTGCCACGTGCCAAGCGCAGATTGAGAATGGGGCAAAACCGTATTACCGCACTTGCAAGGCAACTAAGACTACTGACTGCAATTATTAAAGTCTCAGATTGTACTTGAGGCCAAGGGGTAAGGGCTGGGCATGAAAACACACAGGGCATTAGCATTAATTACACATGATGAAAAAGCTGCGACGGTTGTCATCCTCCCAAGGATAGTACAGTATATATATATATAATGTATTGAACCCTATTGACAATACCAATGAGGTGCCCGGGGGGGTTGAGCCACAACTGCTTGTAAACCAGCCAGGGGGGGTAGTTGACTGTGAAGTTTCACGCGATTGGAGATTCCAGGCTCGATTTCAGCCCCCCCAATACCTTGCTCAAGCAAGAGGGACTTCGGCTGACAGAAGCTAGCTTTCGTGACTTGAACCGTTCCGGGATGTTTGGTTGGGCCTGTTCTTGCTGAACATGTGTTTGTCCAAAATTAGGGTACCCTTAAATTAGATGGTGAGTGATTGGGAGTATACCGCTCCATTTCAAAGCAACCCCACATGCTTTTCCTTGCTTCGGCGATTCGCGCCCTGCTGTCCTTCTCCTCATTCCTGCCTGTGGCTTTGGCAAAGCGGGCAAAGGCCTGCTGGAAGTCTGGACGGCAACGGCAACTTTCATGGTTCCAAAATTTGAGGATACCTCATGCTCAAACCCACATGAATTATCATGAATTCATATCATCAACCAGAATAGAATGTAGAATGTCCATTTACTTGGCCAAAAAGGTGCCAATTTACAGGCGGTTCGCTTTCCGAAAGCAGAGTCACCCCATCAGGTGCAGTGAAACCTTCAGAAACCAGAGATGAACAGTGGATGCCCAAAGCAATCATCGAAGCATGCTGCGTCTTTTCGGAGGTTTCCAGAAATACTTCTGGTCCAAATTTCAGGGCTACATCCATCGTCACCCCATCTCACATGATGCTGGCCTTCGGACCCTTTGCAAAAACCACCACAACTTGTCCTGGCTCCAAGACTTTCTCGTAATTGAGCACCAGCCTCTAGAGATTGAAAAGGGGAACTCAGGGGCGACGGGTGCCGATTGAAAAAAGAAAGTTCTACTGTGGGGGGAACCAGGAAACGGAGAGTTCCATGAGTTCCTTGGAGCAATTTGGGCTTCACTGGTACAATCCGCCTTTCCGCCCACAGCTCAGCCTTCCGCGGTGCACGGCTGCGATCAACATCACCGTGCCTGGCAAATCATGGGATGTCATGGTGCCAGATATGGAGGTTTCCTCGAACCTGTCTCCTTGCGGCTCTGCTGCCATTGGACTCTCGGTAGATCTCGTCTAGAACTGAGGCAAAGCTTCGATTCCCATAGCAGTCATGAAGGAGAAAGCCACAGATATTCCACCTGACAGGCTGGTAAATTTGCGGTGATCTCTTTGAGTCTATAACTGTTGTGTTTCAAGAACTTCCACCCCAAAGCTCATGAGGATCAGCCCAGCTTTCATAAATAGATTTTGCCAGCACTCCGACACCGGGGGCAGGCCTGAGGCTCTCAGAGTAGGGGATCCGCCAATGCTCAGGGAATTGCTTTCGCAACATGCTCCTAAGTTCAACACCCGTAGCCAACCTGATTCTTGTCTCGACTGATGAGTTCGCACGAGAAAAGGAGAAAGTGAAGTTGGAGGTCCCAATGCCCAGTTTCCTAGTATTTTCCCTGCTGTCAACTTCCATGGTGGTCAAGGTCAAACTGAAGGCAATGACGATCTCAATCTCAACAAACAGAACTTCCGAGAAGACTTGCATTCTGTCCATCTGACAGAGCTTCAGAAGCTTCAGCAGCTGTGGCATCGGCCGAGCTTCAAATGTTGATCTGTAAAGTTGGTGTGGACCTGTAGCAGTCCACCTCAGCATGGCCATCTTTTGGCATCCTATTGGGCCATCTTTTGGCATCCCATGTGCTGCCACAGGGCTGAGAAGGGTGATGAGACCCCTGATCCGTGTGCTTTGGGCAAAGAGGGCGCATTTCATTTCCTGCCGGTTCTGTGAACACACCCGACTGTGGCAGGTCCATTCCTGCTGCCCAGGGAGGTATGGACCTACTTTACCCATCAAACCATTAGACAACTCCACGTCAACGCAAAGGGTAGGAAACATACTCTGTGAGACTGGTGGCACCTCAGCTGAAAAGCATCGCTCCCGAGGGATGCCCATCTTGTTGGCCCGCAGTCTTCCCTTCCGCGGTGCTGCGGTGCTGCGGTCCGCGCAGCATGCCAAAATGCCAACGTTTCAGAATGGATAATAGTTTGCTAGTGATTTGTCGCTCAATGGATTCATGAAACATGATTCTGCATTTCTTGCCCCAGCTAGTCTGTATGTCCGTATCAAGCTTCAGCTTCACAGCTGCTGTAATTTATAGCATCAAGGTGGGTTCTCCCTGTCTGTTACCCTCACCTCAGGTTGCAACAACATCAGCCGCAAGCGCAAGCCAGGCGAGTGGCGGAGCCTCAGCTTCCCGATGCTGGCAACAACCCTCATGGCCTACCACCCAAGCTCCACCAAGTCACATGGACAGCGACATCATGATGTTGGCTGAGTCCTCCTCAAAGGCTTCCTGTGGCGACAGAAGACTTCCGGTATCTAGCAGCTCCAGCAGCTCTAGCAGCTCTAGCATCGCTATGCCACGTCCCAAACTTTTCAAACTGAATCCAAGCTCCTCCGCCGTATAATCAGGGATGACAAAACAGAGTCTCGAAGTCTGTATTTGCCTGAGTGCAAGTGTCAGCAGGTATGACAGAAAATTGCGATCCAGGCACCCATAGATCTTGGTCATGCCATATCATGTCTAACCCATTTCATTCCATGCAATTTTGATGGTACCCAGGTTTGACCCATGCCCATATGATATGTCAGTTCTTGTCTGTTTCAGATGATGTCATTTCCGACATAAGAAAACTCTTGGGCGCAACTTGGAGCACAACACCACCGGGATAGACAAATCATGGCAGAAATACCAAAAAAAAACTAAGGTCCAAGTTGGTGTTCCGGACTATAGTGACTATAGATGACTTTAGTATCATCTATTTTCTGATGGTTTTGTTCTGTAAATCGAATGATCCACAGATGTTTTGCCATTGATCCACAATTCCATGGGCGCCATGGCACGCACGCTCCAGGTCACGGGAGTTCAACACGGATCCCCGCAGGAAGTAAACTTTCTCCGCTTGTCCTGGGGACTTTTGAGGGTTTTGATGTCTAAAGTCTAAACCTCCAATTGGTCAATCTTGGGGGTGATTGATCTTTGGGATGACCCTATTTATGAACATGATCTGAGATAAATGAAAATCTACAAACACCAATGAACATGAATCGTGAACTAACTCTACTTTCTTATGTAGCATTGGGGTCCCTACCGTCCCTACGAAATTTTGGCTTGGCACCGAAAAAATATGCCGCCGATCAGGTCATAACTCATCTGCTAGGAACGAAGCTAAGCAACCCAGTTCTTGGTCCAAGCTCTGTTTCGACGAAGGCCTTCAAATCAAAGTCGTACTCTTTGTCGCTCAAGAATACCTTGCTTGTTGACTGCGAAAGAGGATTGTTGCGGACAACAAACTTTGGGTGCCTCAAATCGAAAAATTGAGTTGTGGTTTTGTCTTGTTTTTCCACGCGGAAAGTTAAGGATCAGTGTCTAAGTCTAAACACAATCACCCAATGTCAATTCGCCACACCGCACCGGCAATGCAGGTGTGGATGTACGGGATGTTGAAAGTTAATTTGGCACTGACATGTTTTGACTCTCACGAAACTCGCCGGCCAATCGCCTTTTTGTTTTTTCTGCTTATCTGGGGGTTCTCGATGCTTAAGCTTTGCTGGACCCATATCTTACGATTTGCGCCCGTGTCTTGAATATTGTTCTGTTTGTCGATATGTCTTGCAAAAAGAGATAGGTGTTATTTTCTTATCATCTTCGAAAATCTTAGCCACATCTTTAAATTCCCAAAACCAAATTAAAGACAAAGCATCGTGGTTAAGAAAAAAAATCTCGGACGAAAGCCAGCCTCCCAGTCCAGCCCCGCCGCCCCGGCGTATTCCTCTCTACGACCCGAATGTCGAAGCGACGGCTTGCTATAGCTGCTTCTATTTTCTCAGCATACAATAACCATATGTTATGTTCCTGATTGTTCCTGAGTCCTCCTGTTAGGGGGAAAAAACAGAACTCAGGAACAAAGAAACAAAGACCCCATCCAGAAACAAATCAGCAATCGAAAAACCTAATTCTGCATGCAGTGACGCTTGCCACCTATTCAAGTTGCCCGAGCGATAGTGCACGCAAACCGCAAAGCCAAGGTACCAGATCAGGCCGTTCCACATTCCACTGGTCATCCGTCACTGTCAAAGTTTCCAACAACAGCGTCTCCATCAGGGGGGATGACATGTGACATCCATTCCCTGTGATCACGATTTGGGTTCGCATCCTGCTTTTGCCTGAGGCAAGTTTCTGAAAGAATGACCACATGTGGATCAACATATCCCACGGGATGCTGTTGCTACTGTACAAACAGCGAAATCAAAAAACTCACCGGGCTGTTTATGCAATGGTTGACCCAGTATTCTAGGCCCCAAGGCAATCCCTGCTACTTTTTTTTCAGAAATTGCACCTTTCTTTTAGAATTTGTACGGCAACCAATCACCTGCACCCAATCGCAGTGTCCACATGAGAGATCTGCCAAGGTGCCTATGAACAGCCTTGGCAGCTAAAAACCCGGCTCAGGATAAAATGGGTTCGTAACTGAAAAAGGATTATTGCGATTCGCAGACAATGCCATTCTTGAAGTTTCTCACATCACGATGCCTTGCATTCACAGAGTGTCATTCACGATTCTAGCACCCAATGCCCCAATGCCCAAAATGCCAATGCCCAAATGGCCAAATGCCCAAATACCAAAATACACAAATACCCAATTACCCAAAACCAGATTTTGCGATGCGCCAGATTTTACTTTACAGCCTGGATTTGACAAACCTATAGCGCATTGTATCGATACCATCAGCTGGCAAAAACCAATTTTGACCTGAAGACATGACATGCCCCAAATTTTTAAGCCTCACCAAGGCACTTCCATCTAAGCCATCGGTTCACATAACTCCCACGGCCCTCTTCCGCATCGGTGAAGATTTCAAGAATTTCAGCCGTTTCGGAGCCGAAGAAGATCACACCACCAAAAATGAAGAAAATAATCATTATCCTCGCAAGACACTTGGGCCACTCATGCTGAGTGAACAGAGGGAAAACTGTGACATGTAAATGGGTAGCAACCAACTTGAATTTGCACACGAAAACATCAAAAGATGCACTGCTTAACAGCAATTGAACTGCCACCAATTTTTTTGAATTACAACAATGTGAATGATCCGGCAACCAGAATAGTCTTCAAAATGTTTCGCCCAAACCCTCGTCTTGTAAAATGGAACAGATTTCAAAATCAAGAACCATAATTGGTTCTTGTGATGTTTGTGAAAGCCATGCTGCCTCGACGGGACAGTAGTTGGTGAAAAATCACCATACCCAACAGTGGAGATAGTTGTTGTAATCCAATAGATCATCTGCACAATAGACCTCAGCTACCCCAGGCGCAAAAATACATCAATACCCCCACCCAAAAAAAGGCAACTCGATTGTGGTTGGGAATTTGCTCAAAGAAACAAAAATAAGTCAAGGAATGCGTCACTCAAGAATACAGCATTCAAGAAAAACAATTGCAAGTGCACAAAATGTAAATCGTCGGTGCGTGAATTCTTTAAACCTGTGATTGTATCTTGAACCCGGTTCTCCCAATCTTAATATTATTGGTTGCTTCACAGCATGGCTGCCATGCCAGTGGACGAACTAAATCAAGCCTTGAAGAGTGACATGGAGACGCGATGCAGTAACATTGAAGGTCAGTGGCCCGGGAAAACTTAGATCATGCACCTGGGGTTGAATTGAGTTGTCCATCTACTGTCTTGCCCGGCGATTTTGTCTTGTCTTTGTGCTCTCTGTTCTGGAAACATCCTCTGCTTAGTCTTTGTGGTGCACACTGTGGTTCGTTGTTCCAAGTACATCAGAAGTTTGCCTCGCAAAAACCAGTGACAAGGTCAAGGCCTGCACTTTCTTCAAGATTCAGCCCGCGCCTTCTTGAAGCGGATCGCCGGCTGGTTCGGCCGTCCCCGCATTTTCCAAGGAACGTAGATGGGCCTTGGTAGATTGTATTTTAATCGTCAAAATCATCACCAAAGGTCTTGTTGTCGCATTGCAGCCGGGCCGACGTCAAAAGAAGGATCAGGAACACAAACATCAAATCATCAAAATCGTGTCATGCTGTTTTATGCCATACTGAA